>VTLG01001088.1_pt1 | contig 19018 bp, 24 predicted proteins | sample 4694571 | NCBI WGS metagenome assembly VTLG01 (sample SAMN12604809, study PRJNA352737) | marine metagenome | biome: ENVO:00000447; feature: ENVO:00000209|ENVO:00000569|ENVO:01000036; material: ENVO:00002151; isolation source: viral sequences binned using virsorter ...
TTTCTGAGTTCTGATTTAGCTTCTTCTAACTCACTGATTTTCTTAGAAAAATCAACAATTTGTTCTTTAAGACTAGCCAAATTTTTATACTCAGGAGTTTCTTCCAACTTAGAAATCATGTGTCCAGAGTTAGCTACGATCTGTGTACAAATACCATCAACGATAGCATCTTGCTCAAATTTTCTAATCTGTGGCATTATGATCTCCTTGCAGGAATACGAATCATCTGCATAGTAGTGTTAGTAAAACTAGGTGGAGTGAATTGATACTCACCACGAACCATAGTTCTTTTGTACCAAACATCTCTGCTAGGATTAGTGTTGCGTTTATTTGCAACCCACTTTCCAAAGTTAAAAGATATATAAGTACGCTTCTCTGTTTTAACAGTTCCGTCAGGATTTAAAACATAACCAATACCATCATCATTTTTAACAGGTCGGTCACTTTCAATACCAAAGCCTCTGCTTAATTTAGCATTACGCTTGATTTGTGAAAAACCAAATAGATTTCCGAATGCCCACAACAATCTAATAGATAGTGGTGCGGAAGCTATTGGTAATGTACGATCTTTACGATCTGAAGGATTGCCCTTCTTAGTATAAGTAATTCTACTCATAATAATTCTCCATTTAATTTGAACAGTATCTTAAAGGCAACTGTTCTAAGCCTTTGAAATTTTAACTAGGTGCAGTACCTTTAACTCCGCTGTATCTGCCTTGTCTGTTATAGTATTTCAACTGGAGTACCTAGTGTTGTCGAAGGATTATTGTTCATTGCAGGAGCGACCTGCTCTAGACTAAATAATTACATACGCTAGTCATCTGTTTTGGTATAACCTTCTATCTCAATGAGATTATTTTTTTTCATAGGAGTGATATGAAATTCTTTTTATTTGTTTCGTTGCTCGGAAGCCCCCCAATTGTACACGAGTCCGAGCAAAAAGTCAAGCCCCATCTATATGTTTTCTTATACTACCAATTAAAAACATACCACTTAGTTCCAATAATCATGGTCGTCTGTGTATAAGTATTGGTGAGGCTCTGAAGTTATAATCATGTTCTTCTTGCCTTTAGAGTAATAAAGAATTTTATATTCTTTAAAACTTTCATGCCCTGTATATCGATACCCATCTTTCTTAACAGAACTTTTAGCTTCATCAAGAGTTCTAAAAGTTCTTATCGGTCGTACGTTATGTTTACCCATAATATTATGTCCTTTTATTTTGTTGTTGCTTGAAACCTGCGAAGAATTATAGCACAGTTCTCCGCAGAAGTCAACCCTCATATAGATGAGAATTATATATCAAATGTATGACCACAGTTTACACATACCACAGACTCTTCTAATTCTTCGTCAGTATGTAGTACACCGCACTCCTCACATTCTATACCAGAAGCAGGTTCAAATGTAAGAATCTGAACATCATTTTCTTGGTCATCATTAGCTAAAAAGGTTTCTAAGTTGTTGATTTCTATAGTCATTTGTTTCTCCTTATTCAAAATCAATGTTAACAAAAGTATTTATCTGCTCTTGGACTTCTTCTAAAGTATCAGCAGAAAAATCAGGTTTAGTATCTACCATATTATAACCGAAGTCGTGCCATACTTTTTTAGATTCTGTGGTGCTAGGTAATTTCCAAGCAAAGAAATTATGATGCCACTTACCTAAAGGTATTAAAAATTCTGGCGAATACTCTCTTATAATATAATAATCGTTGTATATACCTTCATACATTCCGTTTTTGTTTATAATAACTTCCATAATGATCTCCTACTTATTTTGTTTGGCTGTTTGTGTCGGCGTTAATTCTACACGCACTTTTCCGAAAAGTCAAGCCCTATTTAGATGATTAATTATAAAATATTTTTAATTACTTTTTGTCTATTTTCTGTGGATAACTCTAGTTTATTTGTTAATTACCTGTGGATAACTTATTATTTTATATGAATTTACTGTGGATAACTATTCTGCCCTCAATAAATTGCCCCCACTAAGTTGCCCTCAATCAGAGGCGCAGTATTTATACCCATGATTCCCCCCTGTCATCCTGACTACGCAAGCTGCGCTTGCCATAAGAAAATTCAAGTTCGACCAAGCCCTACAAAGCATTTCTTAAAAACCAAAAAAAAACCCCGAAGCTAAGTGTTACCACCTAACTTCGGGGAATTTTGCGCTAACTAAGCACTAGGTTTAGTATAACCGTTAGCGGAATCGAGGAAACTTTTTACAAAGTTAAGATCAAACTTATCTTGATTCTTAGCTTGATCTATAAGATTGCTTATAGCGCCTCGATTCAACTCTTTCTCAACGCTATATTGATTATACAAGTGAAGCGCAAAATTTCCAATCTTAGTCTTTGGATTAAAGAAATAAGGGAAATCGGAAGTTTTTGCACCTGCAAGAGCCGTATGACGCTTAAGTATCTTTTTACGGATAGTGTCCTTATATAAATAGATCAGATACTTGCACTGACCTATAGTCGGCTCTTGGTTGCCACTTGCTTTCACGATATCTTGGTGAGTTGTAGTTTTAGTTTGCATAGCACTCCTGCTTAATTTAAGGAATAATGTGGCAACGATTCATTCAACGATTGCACAATTTCCATCTGCCTGTGAATTTCTGTAATTTGGTCAGTAGACAGACCTTGACAAATTACACTACTCAAGACAAACTCATCATCGAGGCAGATTGGGCTATAACCGTGCCTTTTGGTGATGTCGATATACGAACGAAGGTACTCAATTACATCGTTGAATGTATCCAACTCAATAACGGTTTCGTCTTGAAATATAAGATGAATTAAAATTTTAGTTTTATTGGACATAGGTCCTCCTTTATTATATATAATTAAATTACGACCTTTATCAGCATGACATAAGATGGCTGTCATATTTTTATTATTAAGCCTCTCGTTATGTTTATCTCACGCTATGGCTTAATAATAAAAATACCTTAGACCGCAATTAGAACTGATAAAAAACTTCTAATTATTTTTATATTATATGATACATAACAGAATTACAAATAAAAATAATTATCAGTTTTTTATCAGTAAGCGGTTGACAGCCATCGGTCATGCTACACTCAACCAAAGACCGATTAGGTCTTCGTAAATATATTGCCAATTAAAAATTTAAAGACAATATATTTACATATAAGATACAAAACTATGAAGTCTTTTTAGTTTTTGTCAACTTGAAAGAAACGCAATAGCAATACCGATGTTGATCAAAAACTAAAAAGACTTCATAGTTTTACCATATATTAAAAATGCTTTGTAGGGCTTGGTCGAACTTTAATTTTCTTATGAACTTCATAGACTTTGAGGGATAACTTTATGTTATCTATGAAACCCTCAAAGTCTATGAAGTGGTAGGCAGGATGACAGGGGGGATCCATGGGTATATATGTAGTTCTTATACAAAATTACAGGATTTATATGTAAACCAGATCCCGCCGACAATGAGCTGCCCTCAACCATATAAATTTATAAACTAATTGTACTACATAGTATGCGCTACGTACGTTATATTTGTGTGGAGGGAGATATAGGGTTTACCGGCTGGCTGCCTAAGAATATTTTACAGTTGTTTTTCCGTTTTGTCAAGGAATATTTAATTTATTTTTTACTTGACAAATCTGAAATTAGCTGTATACTAGATGTATGAGTCAATTAACCACACTAAATCAATCAAATACAAGGAAATTATCAGATAAACAGCAAAGTTTCCTTGATAACCTTGTAGAAACTAAGGGTGATGCCAAGCTTGCAGCTCAAATGGCAGGCTATAAAAGCTCTCACTACCATTTATTAAAGAGTTTAAAGCAAGAAGTATTAGATATAACACAAGAAATACTGGCGCAGTCAGCTCCTAAAGCAGCTTTTAAGCTCTTAGAGATCATGGAGTCTAATAGACCCATAGCTCAAGCAAGTAATAAGCTACAAGCAGCGCAATCAGTACTAGATCGTGTGGGTGTTGTTAAAAGCGAACGCTTAGATGTGAACCATACGGCAGGCGGTGGTATATTTTTACTACCAGAAAAGCGTATAATAGATGTAGAGGAAGTAGAAGATGCAGAGTGATGATTATGACATGTTTAGAAGATGGTGTAGAAACCTATACGATGAGAATTGTTTAGAACGACACCGAAGCGGACTACCGCCTTACGAGAATTTTGAAGATTATTATCACTTACATTTAAAATGGTTAGAAAGAAAATACAACAATGAAGAAACCAGACATCAACTTTAAGCACTTGAAAGAAGCCAACGAAGGATACATCGAACATCTGAGTGTTGCTATCTGGTATGCTCTTCGTTTAGGTTGTTTGGCTCTACGTGTAGCAGTTCACGCTTTATTTCCTTTTATATGGTACAACGAAGTTGATCCTACAATCAGAAGACTTAATCAAGACAGACATGACAGAGCTTGTCTTAAAAGCAGATACTTAAACTAAGATGCCTACCAAATTTAGACCCACAGAAAAGAGTTACGACAGACGTACAGGCAAGACTGCTACAATACGTCACTACATGAAAGCAGTGCCAAAACAAGAATTAATAGATTACTTAAATAAAGAGTCTTCACCTAAAAAGAAAAAACACAAAGTAATAAAAGAACTAGAACGAAGAGGAATCAAACTTATATGGAGAACTAAAGATGCCTAAGAAAAAAGATTCAAGACTAACAAGAGCAGGAGTCAGTGGTTACAACAAACCCAAACGCACTCCAAAGCATCCAACCAAGTCACACGTGGTTGTTGCCAAAGAAGGTGACAAAATAAAACTAATAAGATTTGGACAGCAAGGAAAGACTGGTGACAGAACAAACACAGCACGTTCTAGATCTTTTAAAGCTCGACACGCTAAGAACATTGCAAAAGGAAAGATGTCTGCAGCGTATTGGGCAAACAAAGTTAAATGGTAATAATAAGAGAGAAAAAATATGCTAACAGTAGGTGATATATTTCCTGACTTCTATCTTGATGGAGTCAACGAAAACAATGAAATGGTTAAATGCACGTCTGACGATTTAAAAGGTTGGGCAGTTATATACTTTTATCCAAAAGACTTTACATTTATATGTCCAACAGAAATAGTAGAAATGGATTTATTAGTTGACGAAAATGTGTTTGTTATGGGTGTAAGTGGCGACAATGAGTTCTGTAAGCTTAATTGGAAAGAAAACAATTCGCTTATTAGTAATATAAAACATCCATTGGCAGCCGATTGTGGTTTGTCTTTGTCTGATGATTTAGGTATTATTGCCTATCAAGAAGGTGTTTGTTTACGAGCAACCTTCATTGTTGATCCTGATCGAGTTATACAACACGTATCAGTAAATGCTTTAGATACTGGTCGTAACGTAGAAGAAATAGTAAGAACATTAAAAGCCTTACAAGCCGGAGGACTAACAGGTTGCTCTTGGCACGAAGGCGAAGATTTTGTAATATAATAAAAGGTAAATAAATATGAAAGATAATTTTGACAGAACAATGAACTTTTGGAATATAGGCTTGACCGATTGGTTTAAGACTAAGTTTCTTGGATACGAAGAAGTTAAAGTACGTGCTAGGAATAAAAAAGGACATTTCGTTAAAGATGATCCTAAGACTAAAAAGAACGAAGCGTACAAAACAGCTATAAGAAAAAAGAAAAAATGATAGTTCCTGAAGGATACATACGTAAAAGAAGCTCAACAATTCCTTTTGGCTATCAAATAGACGAAGACTATCAAGGATATTTAAAGCCTATACCAGAAGAATTACATGTTTTACATGAGGTTTCAAAGGCTGTACATCGTCAAGAAATAAGTCTTGGAGTTGGTGTAGACTGGTTAGAAGCAGAAACAAATCGTACAATGTCACGCATGGGATTAAAAAAGTATGTTGATAAAATATACAAAAAACCTAATTCTTTACTTGACAAATCCTAAATAACGGTCTATACTATATGACTAAGCTAACAAGATCTAAAACAAAACCCAAAGATCGTATTAAAAGCTTGAAAAAGAGATTAGCGAACGCAGAACATAATCTCAAAAAGAAAGAATCTAAAGTTCTAGAGACAGATAAGATACAAGAACATTTAGATGAGACTGGATCTAAAGTGGCTTTTATGCCGAACGATGGTCCACAGACAGATTTTTTAGCTGCTGCAGAAAAAGACGTATTATACGGCGGAGCAGCAGGTGGTGGAAAAAGCTTTGCAATGCTTATCGATCCTCTACGTTATTGTCACGTTAAAGCGCATAGAGCCTTAATACTAAGACGATCAATGCCAGAGCTTCGAGAGTTAATAGATAAAAGCAGAGAACTTTATCCAAAAGCTTTTCCGGGAGCAAAGTTTCGTGAAGTAGAAAAACTATGGAACTTTCCGAGTGGAGCAAAAGTAGAGTTTGGATTCTTGGAACGAGATGCAGATGTATATAGATACCAAGGACAAGCATACAGTTGGATTGGATTTGATGAGATAACTCATTTACCAACAGAGTTTAGTTGGAACTACTTAGCCTCAAGGCTTAGAACAACTGATCCAAGTATAAAGACATATTTAAGATGCACAGCAAACCCGGGTGGTATTGGTGCGCACTGGGTCAAGCAAAGATATGTTGAGCCTTCAGAACATAATAAAACTTTTGAAGGAGCAGACGGCTTAACCCGAAAGTTTATTCCTGCAAAGCTGGTGGATAATCCATACTTAGCAGAGGATGGAGAGTACGAAAAGATGTTAATGTCGTTACCTCCAATCCAAAGAAAACAATTACTCGAAGGTAATTGGGATATAGCTGAAGGAGCAGCCTTCGCTGAGTTTGATCCTGAGATCCATGTAATTGTTCCGTTTGGAATACCTGCTTGGTGGGAAAGAGTAAAAGCGATAGACTACGGCTATGCTTCTGAAAGTTGTTGTTTATGGGGAGCTGTTGATCCCGAAGACAAGACCATCATTATATATAGAGAACTATACCAAAAGGGTCTTACAGGGGAAGCTCTTGCAGATTCAATAATTCAGATGGAGCAAGAAGAAATTAAGTCTATTGGAGGTGTTCTAGACACCTCGGCTTGGGCAAAGACTGGTTATACTGGTCCGACCATAGGTGAAATACTACAACAACGTGGTCATAAATTGCGAAGAGCAGATAAAAATAGGTTAGCAGGTAAAGTACAAATACATGAATATCTTAAGCAAAGCCATGTTACAGGTAGACCAAGATTGCAAATAACAAATACTTGTATTAATTTAATAAGGGAATTACAAAGTATTCCTTTAAGTAAAACAAAACCTGAAGATGTGGATACAAATGCTTCAGACCATGCATACGATGCTTTACGTTATATGCTTATGAGCAGACCAAGATTAGATAGTCCTTATGATAGGATGTTAGATCTAAAAAGAAATATATATGAGCCAGCAGACGGCGATTTTGGATATTAATAAATGGCAGAACAAGATAATACATTATTAAACGCAGATAATCTTTATGTAGAAGTAGACGGAGAAGACGGCAAGGAGCTTAATCTTGCGTTTGATCAACGCTTAAATCTTGTAGGAGTTATTAAAGATCGTTTTAAAGTTGCTGAAGATGCAAGAATGCTGGACGAAAGACGATGGATTAAGTCTTTTGAAAACTATAGAGGACTCTACGGTAAAAAGATAAGATTTAGAGAATCAGAAAAGTCTAGAGTCTTTGTAAAAATTACAAAAACAAAAGTCTTGGCTGCGTTTGGACAGTTAGTAGATGTAGTTTTTGGCACTGGTAAATTTCCTATAGGTATATCTGAAACTAAAATACCTGAAGGCGAATTAGAAAACGCACACTTAGATACACAGAATCCAGTTCCCGGCATAGAAACAACTCCAGAAATACAAACTGAAGAGGCTGTAGAAGAGCCAATGGATAACCCATATGATGTGGGATATGAAGGAGATGGTAAAGTTTTAAAACCCGGAGCTACGTTAGGTAAAGGGTTATTTGAAGAATCATTAGAAAACCAAGCAGATGAAGTGGGTTTATTAGCCGAGGGTTTTGTTCCTATCCCTCAAATTCCTGAACTTTCTCCGGCTCAACGTGCAGCTAGACGTATGGAAAAGCTGATCCACGATCAAATAGAAGAGTCAAACGGTTCATCTGAAATAAGGAACGCACTTCTAGAGTCTGCACTATTAGGAACAGGAGTTATTAAAGGACCTTTTAACTTTAATAAAACTCTAAACCGATGGACCAATGAAGAAGGAGAAAGACAATACAAGCCTTTGGAAGTGCGTGTACCTAGAATTGAGTTTGTTAGTTTGTGGGATTTCTTTCCAGATCCATCAGCTACTAATATAGATGAGTGTGAATATGTTATTCATAGGCACAAAATGAATCGCTCACAGTTTAGAGCATTAAAGAACCTGCCATATTTTGATAAGGATGCCATTAGAGAATGTTTAATGATGGGTCCAAATTATGAAGAAAAGTATTACGAAAATCAACTTAGAGACAGTGAACATACAGAAGGCGCAGAGAATACAAACTACGAAGTTTTAGAATATTGGGGAGTTATGGATGCTCAGTCAGCTAGAGAAGCTGGAATTGAGCTAGGCGATGACGTAGATGAACTTGATGAACTACAGATCAATGCTTGGATTACAGGTAATAAAGTATTAAGAGTTGTAATTAATCCGTTTACACCACACAGACTTCCGTATCATGCATTCCCATATGAACGCAATCCTTATAACTTCTTTGGTATAGGTATTGCAGAAAATATGGATGATAGTCAGCAGATTATGAATGGTCATGCACGTATGGCTATAGATAATCTAGCACTATCAGGATCATTAGTATTTGATGTTGATGAGTCTGCGTTGGTTGGCGGACAGTCAATGGAAATATATCCGGGTAAGATATTCCGCAGACAAGCTGGTATGCCCGGACAAGCAATACACGGACTCAAGTTTCCAAATACAGCGAATGAGAATATGATGATGTTTGACCGCTTTAGACAACTAGCAGATGAGCAAACAGGTCTTCCAAGTTATTCGCACGGACAAACAGGAGTCCAAAGTATGACAAGAACTGCTTCTGGTATGTCAATGCTACTAGGTGCAGCAAGTTTAAACATTAAAACAGTTGTTAAAAACTTAGATGATTTTTTATTAAAGCCATTAGGAGAGGCTTATTTTCAATGGAACATGCAGTTCTTTGAGGGCAGTTTAGATGTTAAAGGTGATTTAGAAGTTAGCGCTACTGGAACTAACAGCCTGATGCAGAAAGAAGTAAGATCACAAAGACTCACTACTTTCTTACAGACTGTACAAAACCCAGCAATCGCACCGTTCGTTAAGATTTCTAAATTGATAAGTGAACTTGCCTATAGCCTTGACCTTGATCCAGACGAAGTATTAAACGATCAAGAAGAAGCAGCTATAGCAGCACAAATTATAGGATTACAAAATGCTGGACAAAACATTGGCGAAGAAGCTGAAGCCGTTGGTCAACAACCGCCACCTATGGGAAGCCCTGAAGGAACACCTGCAGGACCTCAAGACCTCGGAGTTACAGGCACTGGTGGTGGCAACATCGGAACAGGAAATGTTCCGCAGTCAGGGGAAAGTGAGTTCGCTGGTACGCTTAGAGCGCTTGAAGGAGCAGGTGGCGGAGGCACTCAATAGAGTAGAGGAATAATATGTTTAAAGGACTTAGAGAAATGTTAAAAGAATTAATGGATAATGTGAAGGTTAACCAGCCTTCCATAGATCCCATGGAAATTCTTAATAGACAAGACATGTCTTTAGCGCACAGACAAGATAGACAGATGTTAGCAAAAGGCGGTGACGCAGAAAAAGAAGAAGAAGAAGAAATATTAAATTTTTTTGAGTGGATGGATAAAGAGGGAAGAGAAAAATACCAGAACCCTAGTTACGATCCTAACAGATCGGGAGCATTAAGTTTTGTCGATGCAATACAAGATTATAAAAGATATAAGAAAAGAGAAGAAGCTAAAAAAGATAAAAGAGTTGAAAAACAAGAAGGCGGAAGAGTTGGTTATTCACTCGGTGGTATTTTGTCTAAAATGTCTAGAAAATTATTGGCTAAACACAGAAAAGATAATGTTGTTAAAGTATTAAAAAAAGAAGTTGATAATGCAGATAAAAAACTTAAAGATGCTAAAAAAGAATACGAAAAATTTAAAGAAGATTTTTATATTGATCCATCAACAGGAATGGAAAGAGGAATGGAAGGTTATGATTTTGATGCTGGTGGTGGATATGCAGATGCTATAAGAGAAATACAAGACGACAGACAAAAACTAGCTTTTCAATTAGAAAGACGGTTATATGACTTAGAAAAAAAAGAAAATCCAGATGTTGAATATTTTGTAGAAGAAAGAGATTTTATAGAAGACACAATTCCTGAGTATAGAAGACCGGGATATATTGATAGACTTGAAAGAGAAATGGACCCAGAAAAACCAACATATTTTGATGATGATATTCCTTTCGCAGAAGGCGGTAACGTAGACGCACAAATGGCAGACATGATGTCATCAGAAGAAATAGAAGCAACACAACTTCCAGACGAAGAGATGGAAGAGGATTACGTAGAATTTATAATGTCTGAAGCTTTAGAGCCAGAAGAACAACAATATCTAACAGATAGACTTGTTGAAGATGATCAACTAAGTATGATCTTTGATAAGGTTGTTGAAACGGCATCTGAGTTTTCAGGCTCTGGACCAGTTGAAGGTCCGGGAACAGGAATTTCTGATTCGATACCTGCAAGGTTATCGGACGGAGAATTTGTTATGACAGCAAAAGCAACGGACGCAATTGGTGCTGATACTCTTGATGAGTTGATGGCACTAGCTGAACAAGAAGCTGATGCTGGCAGGCAAATGAAAGCAATTGGTGGAGAAGCAAAAAGCGAAGTTGAAAAGCTTTCTTCTACTGTTATTGAGGAAGATCCAATCAACCGCAAAAACAAAGAAGTAATGAGAGCTTTAGATCCTCGCTTAACTTTATTCGCTAGTTAATAACCGTAGAGCCACCTGTTCTAGTCAAACAGCACTCTACATTTTAAAAAAGTAAAATACCTTTTGATGCCACCTTATTTAGGCAAGCACTTATTTAGAAGACGTTCTTGGAATAAGCCACCTTGGTAGAGTAAGCACAAAGGAAGGAGAGTAAAAATGACTGATAATGAAAATGTAGCTTCTGAAGAAGCACAAAACGAACCAGTACCTAATCCGTACAACATGAAAAAATCATGGCATACGGAAGATGTTATGCCAAAAGAAGGTTTAACTGCTGAAAGTTTATTTGTTGCACCTCAACCTCAACAGGAAGAGAGCGACCAACAAGCAAGCGAAGAACCAGTAGAAAAAGCTAAACCTTATAAAAAGCCTAACTATAAAAAAAGGTACGATGACTTGAAAAAGCATTATGATGCTAAACTTAATGAGTTTAGACAGCGTGAGCAAGAACTGATAGCTAGTAATAGTCCAGCATATAAAGCTCCAAAAACTGTTGAAGAACTCGAAGATTTTAAATCTAAGTATCCTGATGTTTATGATGTGGTTGAAACTGTTTCACATTTACAAAGTGATGCACGAACTAAAGAATTAGAATCTCAAGTTCAAGCAATGCGAGAAAGAGAAGCAGCAGCCTTACGAAAAGAAGCAGAAACAGAATTGTTTGAAAAACATCCTGATTTTGCAGACATTCGAGATAGCGATGAATTTCACGCTTGGGCAGAATCTCAACCAGAAGATATTCAAGCATGGGTTTATAGAAATCCCGATAATGTTCGTTTAGCAAGTCGAGCAATTGATTTGTTTAAGCAAGACATGGGATTAAATTCTGCAACTCAGAAGAAACAGACTCGTAAGAAGTCTAAGAGTTCAAGCTCAAAGGCTGCGGACATGGTATCTACAAAGACTACAACGATAGATGCTACAGCAGAACCTAAAATTTGGACTCAAGAGGAGATCGCAGCACTTCCTATGGATGAGTTTGATCGGCTCGAATCCGAGATCGATAAAGCTCTTGAAGAAGGTAGAGTGCGTGATTAAAGTATAACTATTAACATTTAAAGGTGACTTAAAATGGCTTATAATCAATCTGATGCTTTATTCGAGCAATCGACTGATACTAATGGTAACTTTGCGAACTCCGTAACTGGACAAACTAATGCATTCTTCATGCCTAAGGTTTATTCCAAGAAGGTACTTAACTTTTTTAGAAAAGCCTCAGTAGCAGAAGCAATCACTAACACTGATTATGCAGGTGATATTTCAGCTTACGGAGATACTGTACGTATCGTTAAAGAACCTACGATTACTGTTTATCAGTATGAAAGAGGTGCTGACGTTACTCAGACCAAACTTACTGACATGGAAGAAACCCTTACTGTTGATGTAGCAAACGCTTTCAAATTCAAAGTAGATGACATTGAGAAATCTATGTCTCACGTAAACTGGAAAGAGGTAGCATCCTCTTCTGCAGCTTACGCTCTTAAAGATGCTTTTGATGAAGGTGTTATTGCCGAATTGTTTAGTGGTGTCTCAACTTCTTCACCTGATCACGTATTAGGTGCAGACGCTGCTGCTGCTACTCAAACAATGGCACAACATCAAGGCGGTTCTAATGGTATCGACCTTACAGGTTCTGATGGTACTGGAACTGATCCTCTTGATGTAATGGCATTTATGGCTAGATTGTTGGACGAGCAAAACATTCCTGAAGAAGGAAGATGGTTTGTAGCTCCTCCTTCTTGGTATGAGCAACTGTCTCAATCTGGTTCAAAACTTATGTCAGTAGACTACAACGCAGGTCAAGGTTCTCTTAGAAATGGACTAGTATCAAGTGGAAAGCTGCGTGGTTTTGATATGTACAAGTCTAATAACATTGCTGCTGCTTCTACAGCTAGTGGTAAATGTATAGCTGGACATATTTCTGCATGCGCTACTGCACAAGCTATTACACAAACTGAAGTGATCCGTGATCCTGACAGTTTTGGTGACATCGTTAGAGGTCTTCACGTTTATGGCGCTGATGTACTTCGTAGCGAAGCTTTAGTATCTGCTTTCTATTCAATTGACTAATCGTTAATTAAAGCAATAAAACGGTGTGAGGGAAGGAAATTCTATAATATTCTCCTTCCCCATACTTAGAAAAAAGGAAACAAATGCCACAAATATCAACAGATGCAAGACCTGTTATCTTAAAGAATAAGAAAAAAGGGAATAGAAAATTAGTAAGTGCAGGCAATAAAATGACTGCCCAAGAAAGAAAAACATACAATAAGAATTTTGACAGGATTTTTGGAAAGACCCAAAAGAACTATAACAGACAGAAAGGATAAGAGGAGATAACAATGCCAATGGTAGACGGAAAAGAATATCCATATACAAAAGCTGGTAAAAAAGCAGCTAAAAAAGCACAAGATAGAAAGATGTATTATGAAGGCGGAATTGTTCAATATAAAGATATAAAAGATAAAGTTAAAAAGTGTGATGCCAAAGTTGGTTTAAACACTATGAAGTAATATGGCAACTACTTATTTACAATTAACAAATGAGTTACTAAGAGAAACTAATGAAGTTGTTTTAACTTCAAGTACTTTTAGTGGAGCAGTAGGAATACAAGGACACGTTAAAGACTGTGTTAATAGAGCTTATAATGATATAGTAAGCGCTGAACCTAGATGGTCTTTTCTTGCTACAGGAGAAAGTGGAGCTACAGATCCTTTTTATGGTAATGTTTATGTAGAAACAACAGCAGGAACAAGATGGTATGAGTTAAAAGCATCATCAAGTTCAGTTGCTAATGATTATGGTGCTATAGATTGGAATGATTTTTATCTTACAACTATAGGAGTGAGTGGCGCTTCTTCACCATACACAAGTAGAAATTTAGGATTTTCAACTTTAGAAGAATGGAAAGATCATTATAGAGAATCTGAAAATATAGATGACGCAGATAGTCAAACATATGGAGAACCTAGAGTTGTTATAAGAAGCAAGGACGGTAGAAAGTTTGGATTAAGTCCAATACCAGATAAAGTTTATAGAGTGTGGTTTTTTGCTTGGGATTTACCTACGGCACTAGACGCACACGGAGATGCAATAGTATTTCCTGATATGTATAGTTCAGTATTATTAGCACGAGCTAGATATTATATGCATCAATTTAAAGATAACCCACAGGCAGCAGCATTTGCATTAGATGATTATAATAAAGGTTTAAGAAAAATGAGATCTAATTTAATGAATCCTGCGCCTAAGTATATGTCAACGGATCATAGATAATGAGTTCACAACCTTTTGCATTAGCATGTCAAGGTGGTTTAAATAAAGTATCAAGCCAGTTTGAACTATTAAGATCTCCGGGAGAAGCTACAAAATTAAAAAATTTTGAAGTTTCTACAAACGGTGGATATAGAAGAATAAATGGGTATACGCAGTTTGGAGATGGTACAAGACCAAACAGTTCAAACGCTATTAAAGGATTACAAGTATATGCAGATGGTTTGATTGCTGCTTCAGGAACAAATATATATTTTAGTCAGAATGGAAATAGCTGGTTACAAATAAATAAAGATAGCGTATCAGGAAGTGGAGACAACTACAGTACGTTTACAGGTAGAAGCACATTAGCTAGAACTTCACAAGATCAAGCATCTTTTGCAATATATGAAGGTAATACTGATTATGGAGAACTTATAATAACTGATAGAAGTTCTGCAACTAAACCTTTATATTTTAAAATGACAGGAACAGATTCGGCATTAAGCAGTCGAACTTATTTTACTAAAGAAATTACAGTTAGCGGAAGTGTTTATCCTAAATATTGTGTAATTCATGATAGACATTTAGTAGTAGGAGGAGCAGCAACAGCACCAAATACTATATATTATAGCGGAACTGATGATATAGATGACTTTTCATCTACAGGTTCTGGAAGTATAGTATTAGATGATCAAGTAGTAGGTTTAAGATCTTTTCGTGATGATCTAATTATATTTTGTAAAAATAGTATTTATAAATTAGTAAATATAAACAGCTCGTCTACTATTGCAGTACAACCAATAACACAAAACATAGGTTGTTTAGATGGTGATAGTATTCAAGAGATTGGTGGGCAGCTTTTGTTTTTAGCGCCGGACGGTGTAAGAACAGTTGCAGGTACATCAAGAATTGGTGACGTTGAGCTTGGCTCTTTAAGTAGAAAAATACAACCTATTGTAGGAGATATTGCAGATAACATTGCTGATTATAAAATAAACAGTGCTGTAATACGAAGCAAATCTCAGTACCGTTTATTTTACGGAGGTTCTGGTATAGCTACAGGTGTTTCAGAAGGCATTATAGGAACACTTAGAATTACACCAGAAGGCGGTGCAAGATTTGAATGGTCTGAAACAAAAGGAATACAAGGCAGTGGAGGCTTTACTTCTGGTTTTGATTCAACAGGAACAGAAAAACTTTATCACGGAGATTATGCAGGCTATATTTATAATCATGATACGGGAGATGAGTTTAATCCAGCAGGTACAGCAACAAATATAGACGCTGAATATGAAACACCAAGCATAGATTTTGGAGATTTAGGAGTATTAAAAACTTTAAAATATGTTAAATTATCAGTTAAACCAGAAGGATCAGTACAGCCTTCATTAAAAGTTGTTTATGATTATGATGATTCAACTATACCACAGCCTGCTGCTTATACTTTAAGTAGTATACCTACACCTGCAATTTTTGGAACAGGAGCATTTAATGCAGTTACATTTGGAGCAGCGCCTAATCCAATGACTAGGCAAACAGTAGAAGGAAGTGGAAACACTGCTTTTTTAAGATTATTTAGTGATGACCAAAACGGACCATACACAGTAAATGGAATATATATAGACTACGAACCTTCAGGGAGAAATTAAAAGATGGCACAGAGTTATACAAGACAAAGTAGTTTTAGTGATGGAGATACCATTACTGCTGCATTGTTTAACAATGAATACAACCAATTAGTAAATGCATTTACATATAGTTCTAGTAGTGCATCAAGCACTGGACATAGGCATGATGGTACAGCAGGACATGGTGGTAATATACACACTATAGGAGATTTAGATTTCCTTAATAAGATTGTTGCAGACAGTACAAATAATCGTTGGGGAGTATTTGTAGAAGTTTCTAGTGCAGCAGTTGAGCAGATTAGAATACAAGACGGAGCTATTGTTCCAGTTACAGATAATGATATTGATTTAGGAACAAGCTCTTTAGAATTTAAAGATGCTTACTTTGATGGTACAATTACCACAGATTTATTAACAGTTTCAGGAGCAACTAATCTTGACGGTGCTATTCAAGTAGATAATACTATAACTGTTGGTGTAGACGATACTGGTTACGATGTTAAATTCTTTGGCGATACAGCTAGTGCTTATATGTTATGGGATACATCTGCTGATGATTTAGTATTAGCAGGTGCTGCAGGTCTAGATGTTGCAGGAGATATAGATGTTGATGGAACTTCTAACTTAGACAATACAGATATAGACGGAACACTTGCAGTAGATGGAACAACTATTTCACTAGATGCAACAACATCATTAAATATAGACAACTCTAATACTTCTAACGGTATTACTATTGGTACTGCAACTTCTGGTGTTCCAATTTCAATAGGTCACACAACTTCTGAAGTAACAGTAAACGATAATCTTACCGTAACAGGAACACTTACATTAGGTTCAGGTGCAGAATTAACAGAAGCTGAACTAGAAATGCTTGACGGAATTACAGCAGGAACTGTTGCAGCTTCTAAAGCAGTAGTCGTAGATTCAAATAAAGATGCAGCTTCTTTTAGAAACATTACACTTACAGGCGAACTTGATGCAGCTACATTAGATATTAGTGGTGATGCAGATATAGATGGAACTTTAGAAGCCGATGCATATACAGTAGACGGTACAGCATTAAATGAATATATAGCTGATACTGTTGGAACTATGGTAAGCTCTAACACAGAGTCAGGAATAACTGTAGCTTACGAAGACGGAGATAATACTCTTGATTTTACAGTTGGTACTCTTAACCAAGATACAACAGGTACTGCTGATAACATTACAGTTTCAGCTAACAACTCTACAGATGAGACAGTATATCCTATCTTTGTTGATGGTGCTACTGGAAGTCAAGGAGCAGAAAGTGATACAGGATTAACATATAATCCTTCTAGTGGTCTTTTAACAATATCAGGAGAGTTAGATGCAGGATCGCTTGATATTTCAGGTAATGCCGATATAGATGGTACGCTTGAAGCAGATGCATATACAGTAGATGGAACTGCATTAAATGAATACATTGCCGATACAGTAGGCGCAATGGTTGGTTCAAATACTGAAACTAATATTGCAGTTACTTATGAAGACGGAGACAATACTTTAGACTTTGTAATCGGTACACTTAACCAAGACACTACAGGTACTGCAGACAATATTACAGTCTCTGCAAATAATACTACAGACGAAACTGTATATCCTATATTTGTAGATGGAGCTACAGGATCACAAGGAGCAGAGTCTGATACAGGACTTAATTATAATCCTAGTACAGGAATGTTGACCACTACAGGAGTTACTGCAACATTTACAGGTAATATAACAGGTAATGTAACAGGTAATACAAGTGGTACAGCAGCCACAGTAACAGGAGCAGCACAATCAAATATTACAAGTCTTGGAACGCTTACAACTCTTACAGTTGATAATGTAATAGTTAATGGTACAACAATAGGACACACATCAGATACTGATTTAATAACACTAGCAGATGGAAATGTTACTATTGCAGGAGAACTTGATCTAACTACTTTAGATGTATCAGGTGATGCTGACATAGACGGCACACTCGAAGCAGATGCAATTACTGTTGGTGGTACAGCTTTAGCAAGTGTTATTGCAGGAACAACAGTGTCAAATGCAACATTGGCTTCGACAGTCACAGTATCAGACAGCACAGCTAACACTAATTTCCCTGTAGTCTTTCATGACGAGTCTAATGCATTGTTAGACGATACAGGCGCATTACGATACAATCCAAGCACAGGAGAACTGTTAGTTCCTAAACTGACTGTAGCAGGTACAACCACTACAGCAGATACAGTTACGATGGAAGCTTCAAACGCTATTATTTTTGAAGGTGCTACAGCAGACGCAAACGAAACCACACTTAGTATCGTAGATCCTACAAGTGATCATACACAATACTTAGTCAATCAAGGTGGATATATTCCAGTCTTGGCAGCAGCTACGACAACTCAAATTAGTTCAACACCTGCAGAATTAAATTTATTGGATGGTTCGTCAGCTAATACAGTAGTAAATAGCAAAGCTGTTATCTATGGTTCTTCAGGAGAACTAGCAGGAACACTAAGCACTGCAGCTCAGACAAATATTACAAGTTTAGGAACTTTATCAACTCTTACAGTTGACGATATTACTATTAATGGTTCTACTATTTCTGATGGTGGAGATTTAACATTAGATATAGGCGGAGATGTTGAGATTAATGTTGATGGTGGTGATATTAATTTCAAAGACGGTAGTGATTTTATCGGTAAGTTTAAAAACTCATCAAATAATTTTGTTATTAAATCTGTATATCAAGATGCCGATCTAATAATTCAAGGAAACGATGGTGGCTCTGATGTAACAGCTCTTACCCTAGATATGTCAGATGCAGGAACAGCCACATTTAATCATGATGTAGTTGTTGGTGGAAACATATCTCTTGGTGATGCTTCAGGCGCAACAATCACGATGAACGATACCGATGGGTCTGAAGAAGATTTTGCTTTTGTACTAGGTGCTAATGCACTTTCAATGAGAAAAACGTCAAACTCCAATGACATCATGAGGCTTGACCTTACTAATGAACGAGTAGGAATCGGCACCGCAAGCCCTAGCACCAATCTACATATTTATTCAACAGCAGACAACGCACCACATCTTCTTTTAGAAAACTTCCA
>VTLG01002749.1_pt1 | contig 19018 bp, 25 predicted proteins | sample 4694571 | NCBI WGS metagenome assembly VTLG01 (sample SAMN12604809, study PRJNA352737) | marine metagenome | biome: ENVO:00000447; feature: ENVO:00000209|ENVO:00000569|ENVO:01000036; material: ENVO:00002151; isolation source: viral sequences binned using virsorter ...
CTCTCGTTTGTACGATTTTATAACTCAAAAGTAAAAGGGGATGACAATAAAAGAAATGCGAGAGTACAAAATGCGCACAGCATTAAACCATTATGCTACTATAGCAGACGCAGCCAGAGCCTTAGGAGTTAACAAGCGCACATTATACAGATTTATAAAAAACAACCTAAAAAACGACGGTACGATATGACTGAACTACAACAAAAAATACACGATCAACGTGTTTTACAATACGGAGCGCACCGCGATTTAACGCCAGGCGTGCAAAGCTTAATTTATACGCTAGCCTGTGTAGAGGCTGAAGAGCAGCAGCTCCAGGAGTTTTGCGATGCTAACGGCACCTGCTACCAGGTAACTGGCAAAAGCGGAGATGTATATTCTAGGATGCGCCCAGAGTGGCAACAACTAAAAGAGGCTAGAATGAGAAAGCAAGCAATTATTGCTAGGCTTGAAAATTGGATAGGAGAGGCTGCACCTAAAGATGATGAGTTAAGTGAGTTTTTAAAATGATAGAGCTGCACAATATAGATTGTATAGAGTATTTAAAAACGTTAGAAGATAACGCTTTTGAACTTGCTATTGTAGACCCTCCATACGGCATTGATGCAGACAAAAATGCATATAAAAACGGCATCAATTGTAAAAAAAATGGATTTTACGAATATAAATACAGCGAATGGGATAACAATATACCTAATAGTAATTATTTTACTGAGCTATTTAGAGTTAGTGTTAATCAAATTATATGGGGCGGTAATTATATGACAGATTTTCTGCCACCTAGTATGTGCTGGCTTTTATGGGATAAAGGACAGCGTAATTTTAGTTTTGCTGATGGGGAACTAGCATGGACATCTTTTAATAAAGCTCTAAGAATATTTACCATGTCAAGAGGTACAGCTCTTATAGATGCAAAAAAAAACGGCGGTAAATTACACCCCACACAGAAGCCTGTTAAACTCTACGAATGGTTGCTAATGAATTACGCAAAAAATGGCGATCGCATTTTAGATACTCACCTTGGTAGCGGCTCAATTGCAATAGCTTGTCATAACTTAGGTTTTGACTTAGTTGGCTGTGAATTAGATACAGACTATTATAATGCAGCCTGCAAGCGCTTAAAACAACACCAGGCACAATTAACTATATTTTGAGCTACTACTACGATGAAAAAGCAGCAGAGCGCGCTGTAACATTTATAGAAAAATTTTGCACCCATGTAAAAGGTGAGCTAGCTGGCAAGCCATTTATTTTAGAAGAGTGGCAAAAAGATGATATTATACGCCCTTTATTTGGTTGGAAGCGTAAAGCTGATGGTTTAAGAAAATACCGAACATGCTACGTAGAAATACCGCGTAAAAATGGCAAAAGTAACCTAGCAGCAGCTTTAGCGCTTTATTTGTTATTTGCAGATGGCGAGCCTGGAGCTGAAATAATAAGCGCAGCAGGTGATCGAGGGCAAGCTAATATTGTTTTTCAGATTGCAAAAGAGATGATAAACAATAACAAGCACTTGAGAGCTAGGGCTAAGGTGCTAAGAAATATAGTTGAGCATAAAGGGAGCTGGTACAAGTCAATAAGCGCAGAGGCATATACAAAACATGGCCTTAATTGTCATGGGATTATATTTGATGAGCTACACACCCAGCAAAATAGAGAGCTATGGGATGTATTAAGTACTTCAGTAGGAGCTAGGCGGCAGCCAGTTATAATAAGTTTAACTACAGCTGGGCATGATCGCTCTAGTATATGCTACGAGATGCACGAATACAGCGAGGCTCTTATCAATGGCTCTATAGTAGATGAAACTTTTTTACCTGTGCTATACAAAGCTGATGCAGATGACGAATGGACTAGCCCAGAAACATGGAAAAAAGCTAATCCTGGTTATGGTACAATTTGCAACGAAGCATATTTTAAAGATGCAGTAAAAAAAGCAAAAAGCAACCCTTCAATGATTAATAGCTTTTTAAGGCTTCATTTAAATATTTGGACTAGCGCAGAAACGGCCTGGATACCAGACGATGTATACATGAGGGGTGCTAAAGAAATACCATTTGATAAATTACCTAGCTTACCAGCCTACGGGGGTTTAGATTTAGCTAGTACGCAGGATTTAACAGCGTTTTCTTTAATATTTAGAGATGATAAAAATGAGTGTTTTTACCTTATTTGCCATCAATTTGTAAACTCAGAAAAGGCGCACAGCAAAAAATTAGCAGCAGGCATAGATTATATACAATATGCAAAAGATGGAGATATAACTATAACGCCAGGTAACGTTACAGATTATAGAATAGTAAAACAGCATATTTTAAATGCTTGTGAGAAGTACGATGTTCGCGAAATTGGCTACGATCCTAAATTTTCTACTTACATAGTAAGCGAACTAATAGAAAATGATATAGAAATGGTGCCAATGGCTCAAAATATTACTAGCATGAATGGCCCAACTAAAGAAATGGAGATGGAAATAATGAAGGGCAATGTAATTCATGGCGGTAATAGGTGCCTACGCTGGCAATTTGGATGCGCTATTATATATACAGACAATAATGAGAACAAAAGAGTTATAAAAGAGCAAAAAGAAAATAAAAAGGTAGATGGCGTAATTGCCTCAATTATAGCTCTTAATAGCTATGTTCAAAACCGAATAGATCCAAATGATGACATAATACTAGATATTTTAACGTTATAAATTTGGAATTTTGATATTTTTGTATTATAATACGCGCGCATGAGTACACTAGCAGAGAGAATTAGAGGCCTTTTTCGTTATCGTGTAGATAAATATGATAGTAAGGCAGTAGCTCAAAATGTTGGATTATTTCCAATGACTAGAAGCGGAGCTTCAATAAATGAAAATAGCGCACTAGCGATAAGCACAGTTTACGCTTGTGTATATAAAATAGCTTCTACTATAGCTGCTTTAGGTTTAGAACTATACGTTAGAAATGGCAATAGAGTAGAGGTTGCAAATGTTCATCCAGCGCGCGACCTTTGCACAATAAAGCCAAATGAACAGCAAACGCCATATGAATTTTGGGAAACTATTATAGCTAGCGCTGTATTATATGGCGTAGGTTATGCTATTATAGAGCGCGATGATCGAGAGTATGCCAATAACCTTATATGGGTGCATAATGTAGACGTAGAATTAAAGGAAGTAAAAGGTGAGCGTATTTATACCGTAAAGGATTACGGAGTAGTAAGGCCAGAAAATATGCTAACAATATGCAACCTTTTTAGAATGAGTCCGATTAGATTGCATCGCGAAAATTTAGGCTTAGCAAAAAGCGCTCAGGATTTTGGTAGTGAGTATTTTGGCTCTAGTGGGCAAATGACAGGAGTACTAACATCTGATCAACCACTTAAAAAAGAGCAAATGGACATAATTCAAGGCTCTTGGAACAATGGCGCAGGCAATGCTGGTACTAAGCTTATGCCGTTTGGGTTTAAATATCAACGTATTTCTATTGCACCAGACGAGGCGCAATTTATAGAAACTAGGCAGTTTCAAGCACAAGAAATCTGTAGAATTTTTAGCGTACCAGCAGCTTTAGTACAGTTACCAGGATCAGAAACTTATAACAATGTAGAGCAGCAAAATTTAATGTTTGCTAGGCATACTATACAGCCTTGGGTTAAGAGAATACAACAGGAAATAGATAAAAAGTTAATACCTAGTTTTGACAAGCCTGCTGTTTATTCTAAGTTTAATTTAAATGATTTATACCGCGGTGATATGGATGCTCGCGCTGGTTTCTTTACTCAAATGTTACAAAGTGGAGTAATGAGTATAAATGAGGTTAGAGCAGAAGAGGATAAAAACCCTATAGAGGGCGGAGATATTCACCTAGTACAGGTTAATCAAATAGCCTTAAACAAAATAGAAGATTACAGCGATGCGGTATCAAACAATAACAACAATGAAGGAAAAGAAAACGACAGCACAGGAGAGCCTGGAGAATAGAGAAGAGCTAGAAACTCGCGCTCATTATTCGGTAAGCACTAGTACAATTGAAGCTAGAAGCGATAGCGATGATATGATAATAGAGGGCTACGCTGCATTATACGATAATGAAACTAATATAGGCCCATTTAAAGAAACTATTGCTAGAGGCGCTTTTGATGATGTACTAGATAACGATGTACGCGCTCTAATGAATCATGATCCAAACTATGTTTTAGGCAGAACAGGCGCAGGCACGTTAGAGCTAGAGCTAGATGATACAGGGCTAAAGTACCGCATCAAATTAGGAGAGCAGCAGTACGCTAAAGATTTATACGAAAGCGTAAAGCGTGGTGATATTTCGCAAAGCTCTTTTGCCTTTACAATTGCAGAGCAGAGCTGGAATGAAAACAGAACAATAAGGAGCGTAGATAAGGTAGCCACGTTATTAGACGTTAGCCCTGTAACATATCCTGCCTACAAAGATACTCATGGTTTAGTAGCTAGAAATGAAGATACTGAGCCAGAGCAAATAGATAACGCAGTAGATAATACTACTAGCGAAGAAAATAAAGAAGTTAAAAAAACAACTAAAAGAAGTAAAAAAATGAACTTGAAAGAGTTAAATGAGCTTCGCGGTAATTTCTACAACGAGCATGTAAGTATGATTGAGAATGCTGAGAGTGAAGGGCGCGAGCTAACAAATGAAGAGGAAACTAGAGCCGATTACCTAGAAGGTGAAATCGAGCGCCTAGATAACAAAATTAAGCGCAGAAAAGCGCATGAAGATATGATTGCTCGCACAGCTTCAATGAGCGGTGTAGGCATTTCAGAAGCTAAAGAAATTGACAAAGTAAATAGGAGTTTTTCTATTTCTAGAGCAGTACAAGCTACAAGTTTTGGCCGTTCACTAGAAGGCGCAGAAGCAGAGTGGGCGCAGGAAGCAGCAAAAGAATACAGAGAGCGAGGGCTTACAATGTCTGGGCAAATTGGTATACCTGCTAGCGCTATTTACAGAGCTGGATCAGCTGATGATTTCCAAGCTGGTTCAGGTGATGGTTCTGGTTTTGTAGCAACACAAGTACCTGGCCTAATTGATGCACTACGTACTCCAACAATGCTAGAGCGCTTAGGAGTTACTACTATTAATAACGCTACAGGCAACCTAAAATTTCCAAGAGTTTCAGCTAAAGCAGTAGGTACAGAAGAAACAGAAGTTAGTGCTGATGCAGATTCTACTATGGAAATGGATGAGTTAACACTTAGCCCAGTACGTGTAGCAAACAAAACTACATACTCAAAGCAGCTTATTTTACAAGGCGGCCCTGGTATTGATGCTTTAATTGCTAACGAGCTTGTAGCAGGTATTAACGAAACTATTGATAAAGCAGGATTTGCTAAGGCATCTGCTGGCGCAGGTTCATCAACTGATAAAGCATCAGCAGCACTAGCAGCAGCAGACGTATTTACAGCAGAAAAAGCAGTACTTGCAGCAGGTGGTGATTTGTCGCGTTGTGCTTTTGTAGGTTCACCTACAGCAATGAGCATCGTGAAGGGCGAGGCTGCTATTGCTTCAATTAAAGCTTTAGTAGAAAACGGAAATATTGATGCTTTTAATACTAGTTTTACTCCAAACTTAGTAGATTCTACGGCTGACGAAGGAGAGCTTTTATTTGCTGACTGGCAGAAAGCTTTAGTACTAGCTTACTTTGGCGGAGTAGACATTTTAGTTGATCCTTACAGCTCAGCTGGTACGGCTCAAATTAATCTACATGTAAATAAGTTCTATGATTGTGAAGTACAGCGTGCTGGAGCAGTTGCTAGAATTTTTGACTTTACATAATAGTTAATTAAATAAATAATAAAGGGGCGGGTATTGCGCTCGCCCTTTTTTTATCTTACAAATATGAAATTAGAAATAACTACACAGCCAGGAGGTACTGACCTTTTGCCATTAGCTACGGCTAAGGAATTTTTACGCGTAGACCATAGCGATGAAGATACAACTATAGAAGCGCTAATAAATGCTGCTGTACAACATTGCCAAGACTATACAAATAGGCATTTTGTTAATTCTAATTTTACTTTAAGTCTAGATGATTTTTACAACTGTGAATTTTCTATAGGACCAATAAACAGCATTACTGGCGTTACTTACAAAGATTTCAATAATAGTACTCAAAACCTACCAGCTGCTAAATACTGGTACGATACAAAGCGCGAGCCTGGGCGTATACATTTTGACAGCCCACCAGATACATACGATGATGATTTTAATGTTGTAACCATATCTGGCACACTTGGCGAAGCGCCACCACATCCTATAATGCACGCAGTAAAATTGCTAGTTGCTCATTACTACGAAAACAGGCGCGCAGTTATTACGGGTACTAACCCTATAGAATTACCGCTAGGTGTAGCTGCTTTATTAAACCCATACCGTATTATTTCTACTAAATGAATATAGGCGCGTTTTATAATAGAATTACTGTACAAAATTCAGCCTATGGAGCTAATGCTTATGGTGAGCGTGAGCTTACATGGAGTGATTACGCTACTTTGTGGGCTGATATTAAGTATACTAATAGCGCAATAGAAAACGTTAATGGAGAGCAATATGTAAGTGAGCAAAAAGTAGTATTTATTATAAGATATAGCTTCAGTGCTAATCAAATAGATAATAAGTACAGAGTACAATTTGACGGCAAGCAATACGAAATTACAGGCGTACAGCATATAGGTAGACAGGATAGAATAAAGCTAATTACTAATTTAATTGAGTAATGACAGCGATAACTATAAAAGGCTTACCAGAATTAAACAGCAAACTAGATAAATTACTACGCTGGAAATTTGAGGCTAAAGATAAATTTATAAAGTTAAACACTAGAGTAGCTGACGTTTACGCTAATTATCTAAAAGCTAATGTAAAAGATTACGATAAAACTATAGGTTTTAGAGGTAAAAAAATTACACCAGGGCAGTTACGCAGATCTTCAGGCACTTGGCAACCTAGTAAGCAATTTTCTAACGTTTTAGGTGGTCCTAGAACAAATAATATTAAGCCTAGAAAAACCAGGTGGCGCAACGATGGGTTTTTTGCTCACATAGTAGAAAAGGGTGATTTTGGACCTAGGTTTGGAGGCAAGCACAGAACGCAAAATACAGGCGTATTTAGTAGGGGGTTACGTTCTACAAAAAATAGAAGCGAAAAACTCCAGGTTATGCTATTAAGAAAAGAATTTTCACGCTATATTAAAATGCTATGACAGTAGGAAAAGCAATATATAATATTCTAATAAACGATAGCGATATTTTAGGCGAAGTTAGTACGCGTATATTTCCAGAAATAGCGCCACAGGGCGAAGTACAACCTTACGTAGTATATTCTGTTGTAAGTAACAGCCCTACAGATACTAAAGAGGAAAACGGCAACGTAGATCAAGCTAGCATAGAGGTATATTGTTTTCACAATAAATACAGCGATGCAATAGATTTAGGAGTACTAGTTAGAGCAGCTTTAGAACGTAAAAACGGTACTTTTGGAGGGGTTAAAATTCAAAGCATAAACTACACTAACGAGCAAATGGATGTTAACCCAGAACGCTCAATATGGGTAGCTATTCAAGATTATACAATAAGAATAAATAATACATAAATGGATTTTATACTTGAAAACTGGGAAGCTATACTAATAGCTATTATGGTAGCTGCAAGGGCTATCTTTTCTTTAATGCCATCTGATGCACCTGCTGTTAAGGTGTTTGGCTGGTTAGATACTTTGGTAACTGCACTTGTCGGAGGTGATAAGCGTACAAAAAAAAAAAAATAAATAATTAAAAAATGGCACAAACAACAGGAATAATTAACGGCTCTGACTTAAAAATTATGGTCGCAGCTGAAGGTGAAACAGAGCTAGTAATAGACAATATTACAGATTGCTCAATTTCAATTACGAATGAAATGCGAGATAGCACAGTAAAAGCTAACGCAGGTTACAGAGCTTTACTACCAGGTATGACTTCTGCAACTATGAGCTTTAGCTCTTTATATGCTACAGACTCAGACGCAGGCACAGGTTACGAGGCGTTAAGCAATTTTCAACTTAACAAGACAAAATGTGATTTTAGATTTACTCACGTAATTGGGCAAGCTTCTACAGAAAATGCTGGCGATTTTCGTTACCAGGTAAAAGGTTTCATTGAAAGCCTTGAACTTTCTGGAGGTACTGAGGATAACGCTCAATACACTTGTAATGTTCAGATCGTTGAAACTATTGTAAGAGAAACTATTTCATAAACTCATGGAAATAACTATAGGCAAACGTATATACCCAATGCGCGCAACTATGCTAGCATGGCGAAATTTTGAAAAGGCTACAGGCGTAAAAGTTACAGAAGTAGATGCTACTGACGTTACATTAATACCTGAGCTAATTTACTATTTTGTTAAAGCTGGGTGCGAAGCACAGGGCATGAAGTTTACTATGGATGTTGAAAAATGGCTAAACGAAATAGAGGTAAATGATTTGCCTTTATTAGTAGATGCTATGACTGAGGTAATGGGAGGTAAACAACAGAAAAAAAAAGCGAAGAAAAGGCAGAGCCTTTAACGTGGTGTAGGGTAGAGGAGCTGGGGCTAGGTCTGTTAGGGCTTACCCCAGATTCTCTCTACTCATTAACGTTTATAGAATTTGCAAACGCGGTTAAAGGTAAGCGCGAAGCTATAGATAGCGCAGAGCGATCAAACTGGGAGCGCACTAGATGGCAAACGGCTTACTTATTAAACGTACATACAAAGAAAGGGCATAAAATAAAGCCTATTGATTTGATAGTTTTTCCATGGGAGGAAAAGCAACAAGCTAAGAAACCACAAATAGATGGTTTTAAATTATTAGAAAATTTGGCAAAAAGAACGTAGGGCATGGCAAAGCTAGGAGATTTAGTAGTAAATATAGGAGCCAATACAAAGGACCTAAATAAAAAACTAGGTAGAGTTAGACGCGATATGCGCCAGCTATCTAGTAATTTTACCGCTGTAGGGCAAAGTATGACTAGGAGCCTAACTATGCCTTTAGCTTTAGTAGGTGGTGCTGCTGTTAAATTAGCTGTAGATTTTGAAAGCGCTATGGCTCAAGTTAAAGCAGTTAGCGGAGCTACAGCGGGAGATTTTAAAAGATTAGAGCAAAGCGCAAAAGATTTAGGCGCAAGCACAGTATTTACAGCGCGAGAGGTAGCAGCTTTACAACTTGAGTTTTCTAGGCTAGGATTTAGCGCTGATGAAATTATACAAGTACAAGAGGCTACTTTAAATTTAGCACAGGCCACAGGATCAGATCTAGCACAGGCAGCAGAGGTAGCAGGTGCAACTCTTAGAGCCTTTGGTATGGATGCTAGCGAAACTGGTAAAGTAACTGATGTAATGGCAGCTAGCTTTAGCGCTTCTGCTTTAAATATTAACACTTTCCAGGACTCTATGAAGTTTGTAGCTCCAGATGCTAAAGCAGCTGGGGTATCCTTAGAAGAGGTTAGCGCTATGCTTGCTGTACTAGCAAACAGCGGCATAAAAGGATCACAAGCAGGAACAGCTCTAAGGCGTATTCTGCAAGAAATGACAGGCACAAGCGGTACATTAACTGAGCGTTTTGCAGAGCTAGCAGCTAAAGGTATAGGCGTACAGGGTGCTATGGATGAAGTAGGGCGTAGAGCTGGTACTTCCTTACTCGTATTAACAGAGGGCGTAGATCAAGTTAACGATTTAACAAGCGCTTTTGAAAATTCAGAAGGTGCAGCCAAAGATATGGCTGACGTTATGAATGATACCGCCAAAGGTCAGCTAAAAGCTATGACAAGCGCGCTGGAGGGTGCGGGTATTGCTTTAGGTGAAGTGCTAATCCCCTTTGTAACTGATGCTGCAAATTTTGTCAGAGAGCTTGCTACAAAATTTAAAGAATTAAGTAAAGATACTCAAGAGAATATAGTAAAGGCTGCTGCTTTTGTAGCTGCTTTAGGTCCTATGCTTATTATAATACCTAAAATAGTACAAGCTATAACTTTAATGAGAGTAGCAGCTGTAGCAACTACTGGCGCAATAACTACTATGGGGACAGCTTTATTAGCAGCGTTTGGAGCTAAAAGCTTACTAGGTCCAACAAAATATATAGGAGGTTTAAGGACAATTATAAAAACAAAAAATTTATTACTTGCTGGGTTACAAAGAATACCTATAGTAGCAGCTGGTGCTTTTGCTTTTGCTGGAATTAAGCATGCAGTAGATGAAATTAACACAGCTAGAGAGGCTATAAGGCGTTATAATGAGCATAAGCAGATTATGCTAGATCTAGAGCGCGAAACAGCTGAATTTCTAGAAGGCGAAAACACAAGATTAGCAAATCAGTCAGCTGCTATTAAAGGCACAAGCCAAGAGGTACAAGATTACACAGGCACACTAGAAGTATTAACTTTAGAAAACGCGAGGTTTTGGGAAGCATACGAAAGCGGAGAAGCAGCACTATCTCAGACAGAGGGAAGTGTAAAATTATCTAAAGATGCCTACGATTTATTAAAAAAGAAAATAGGCGAAATGATCCCTATGGCTGAAGATATGTTACCTCATGCTTTAGCACAAATTAGGCACGAACTAGAACAACAAATTGAGAAATTATCAAAAGCGGCAGAAGAAACTGAAGTATATGCAGATGCTACAAAATCAACAGCAGGTAGTATTAACGCTTTAAAAGATAAGATTAAAGATTTACGCGAAAAATTAGACGATAGTGTTATAGGTTCTGATGAATACATTACAAATTTAGCCTTATGGAAAGCAGCAACTGAAGAACTAGAAACTGTAACCAAATCATTTAACGAAACTTTAGAAGAAAGTGAAGATAATTTCCCTACTGGTAGTTTAGGCTCATTAAGAGAGCAATTAGGCTCCTTAAGAGATGAGCTTGAAAGCTTAATACCAGGCACGCAGGCCTTTATAGATAAAATGGCCGAAATTGATGGAGTAGCAGAACAAATTGATGAAGCTACTGGCAGAATTGAAGATAGTTTTGAAGATACAAATAATAGTTTAATATCTTTTGCAGGCAATGTAGAAACTCAGTTGTCTAATGCAACGGCTTCTATGTTGTCAAATATGGGGCAAATGATAGGGGGCGCTAAAATGGGCGCAGAGGGTTTACTTGAGCCTTTAGCAAATATGGCTATACAATTAGGAGAGTTAGCTATAGGTTATGGTGTTGCTGTAAGTGGTATAAAGCAAGCATTAAAAAGTTTAAACCCTGTAGCAGCTATAGTAGCTGGTGTAGCTTTAGTAGCTTTAGGTACAGCTTTAAAAGGAAAGTTGAGTAGTATTGCAGAGGGTGAGCATAATATGCCAGAGTTAGCAGAGGGCGGCCTTGCGTTTGGACCTACAACCGCGTTAATAGGAGATAATAAAAATGCTCGAATAGATCCCGAAGTAGTAGCGCCTTTAAGTAAATTGCGTAACATGCTAGGCGGTGCAAATACTAACGTTTATGGCCGTATATCTGGAGATGATATAGTAATAAGTAACGACCGCGCTACGCGTGATAGAAATAGATACGGATAATGGCAGTAGTATATGGTGTAAGTGAGTTTACTGATGAAAAAGGTACAACCTGGAAAGTTAAAATAGTAGATGGTTCAATATCTACAGGCGATTTAAATTATGCCTTTACTTTAGGTCCTGATGGCTTTAGACTTTCTTATGATTATGATAATTTTGATAGGTGCAAGCCTATATTAGGCTCAAAAGTTGAAATAACTTTACTACATAATGATAGTTTAAATAATGAATGGAACGCATTTTATGATGCACTAGATAGCCAGGTAGAAGGTACCTACAGGATAGAAATTTATAGAGATCCAGATAGCGATAATGAGTTATGGTGGGCAGGTGAAATATTACCAGAGCAGGTAGTAATACCTGATGAAATGCCTAATGCACCTGTAGCAATAACCGCAGCTGATGGTTTGGCTAATTTGAGAGGCATAGATTATAATAATGCTGGTAGCCCTTACGATGGTACTGATTTAGTAACTGCTCATTTATACAAAGCTTTTACTAAAGTACATTCTATTGGATTATGGAATACTAACGCAGAATTTATAAGGTTTTATGAAGATTTCTATAGCTATCAATATAAAGAATATTTAGATGATGTAGGAGGGGTACAGAAGCAATTACAAAATGCTAGAATTGAGCATAGCACTTTTCATAATATAAATGAAAACGGTTTAAAGGAATACTATAGCGCTTATAGAGTTTTAGAAAGCATAGCGTTAACTTTTAATTCTTGTATTTTTATGGCTAGGGGAACTTACTGGTTTGTACCAATGGGCGCAATGCAGCAGCACGATCAGGATATTCTTAAAACCTATCATTACATAGCAGGTAATGGCGCAGTAAATTATGAAACCAGCGAAAATTTAGGTAACGATTATTTAGTTGAATTTGGTAATGACAATGATTTTTATGAAAAGCTAAACGGATGGGAGCGCTCTAGTACTCCTGCATTTAAAGAAGTTGCAAGAGTTAGAAATTATCAAGGCGATTTACCTCTATTGTTGACCTCTTATTATAATTTAAATAGTAGTACTGGTTGCGGTGTTACATTAAATGATGAAGATGCAGCGCAACCAGAAACTAGAGATTATATAATTACAGGAAGATTAGCTTTTTTTACTAATGGTTATAATACTGTAACAGGAATAGATAAAGTTGTAAGGCCTAGATTACAATTTAAAGTTCGTGTAGGAGATGCTGGAGGTACTGAAAACTACGCTAGCAGAGTTCCAACATACTCAAGCGACAACCAAAGCACTAACGTATTTCAAGGCGAAACAGACCAAACAGGCCAGCCGTTTAGATTACCTCAGTATCCAGATGTAACTTGGAGCAATACAGATACTAATAGAGTACATTGGGTAGGTAATGTATTTGATGGCTCTAATGGTAACGCATCATACCCTGATTATATAAGTAGTCAGTTTTACCATGGGCAAGATTTTGAAGTAATTATACCAGGTTTACCAGCTGATGGAGATGGTTTAGAAGTTACAGCCTGTTTAGATTTTATACAATGGAACGGAAATCAAGTAACAGCAGTTGATTATTTAGATACTAGCGTAAGCTTATACAAATTACAACAGTTAAGGGTAGGAGTATTTGATAATGATGAAATGGCTTTATTTGGCCAGGTTGATATATTAGCAAAAAATTCAGATGATGCGCGTTATTATTTCGACCAAGGCGAAACTTTAATAGGTGATGAAATAACTGGCGGTGCTTTAGGTGTAATTAGCATATTTGGAAATAATTTAACACCTGGTGAGGATCCTGAATGGCAGCCATCTTCACACTGGAATAATGCCAGCGAAACAAGCGTTACAGGTTTTAGTATAAATGGGCTTGGTGTGCGTGAAAGGTTAGCAGCAAATAAAAGAGCTATTAGAACTGAGCGAGGCACATTATACAGAACTGGTAGCAAGTTTATACACCCTTTCAATGTATTAAAAAACGTATGGCATGATAATAATTATTATCAACTTACAGGTTTAAACTTTATAGCTAACAGATGCGAATACGATATAGAATGTATATTTTTAGACAGAAATATTACAGGCATTACTGATGTAACTAGCGGTAAAAAACCTAGTAAAGGGCCAGGCCAAACAGGGCAACCACCAGGCCCTATAGGTGTATCAAAATTAGGAATAGTAGATACTACAGTACAGCAAGCTAATGCATTAAAAACTCAGCATATAAATATAAACCAGGTAGGTATAACCAGCCTAGTAGCTGCTGACAATTCTACAGGCACCAATACAATAACCCTACCCAATACGCTGCCAGCTTCTACAAATAGAAATATAATGAGCTTAGGCAGTGATGGAGTGTTAAGGCATTTAACTAATGGAACGGCTGGGCAAATTTTGCAAATAAACAGCAGCGCAACAGGGCAAGAATGGGCTGATGCAAGCGGTGAAAGTGGCTGGTTTAATAGTACAACTCTAATGAAAGTGATGCCTACGGAGTTTATGCTTAACGATGATACAAGCGACCATTTTTTACAGATAGAAGATGATACAACTGATAAAATATCTGTACGCATAAACGATAATAGAGCTGATGGGGTGGCCTATGCTATAAAAGCAATACCTACAGGCTATAAGGCTACTCATGTTGAAGTACATGGAGTTAATAATAGTGGCACAGCTAACCCTATAACTATTAGGCAGCACGATCATACAGATGGAGATTTAGTAAATACTACAAGCGGTAATTTTAATACTAGTATAGCTATAACAGATATTACTAGTAGCTCAACAGCTAACATTTTAATTAAGGTAGAATTAAGCAGCGATAGAACAGCAGGGCAGGATATAATTTATGGGGCGGATATAACAATAGCAGCAGTGTAATGGAATGGGAAAAATTAATAGCGACTAATGTACTATGGGCTGGATGGACAGCAGCAACATTCAGCGAGTGCCTTACTTGGGGTTTAGGTGTAATCGGTGCAATAACTCTAATTTGGTTAAACATAGAAGGTATAATAACCCATAGAAAAAACAGAAAAAAATGATAGATGCTATACCTTACCTATGTATTATGTCATTAAACATGGTTAATTGTAGATACAAAAGGCTTACCTACGAGCGCTACGATATTAACGATTTAATAAGTATTGTTATTTGTATAATTGGGTTATGCGGTATTTTACTTTAGACGAATTTAATAGCCCCGATTTGCCAGGATCTGGTGAGTTTATGAATCAAAATTTTTTAGATTTATTAGATAAAGCTAGAGAGCGGGCAGCAGTACCTTTTAGAATTACAAGCGGTTACAGAACTGAAAAGCATAACAGAGATTGTGGCGGCGTACCTAATTCTAGCCACCGCTACGGGCTAGCAGCAGATATATCATGCGCAAATAGTGCTAGAAGATTTTTAATTATAGAGGCTTTACTATACGTAGGTTTTACTAGAATAGGCGTAGCAGATACTTTTATACATGTGGACCTAGATACAAATAAGCCACAAAATTTAATATGGACATACTAATATGAAAAATATAACAATAGCACTAGCAAAGCTAGACTTAACACAAATATTTAAAGATAAACGTTTAAAATGGAGCGCTAAACGTACCAGCGCAGGGCTTATAGTCATAACTGCTTGTCAGCAAATTGTAGAGAATGGATGTACCTGGCCTAACGTTATTTTATGTTTAATTGGAATTTTACCGCTCTGCCTTTCTTTTTTTGAAAAAGATGATGTATCTTGCAAACCCTGTAAAAAGGAATGCGATAAGGATAAGCATTGATTTTCATTGATTTTTGTAACGGCGGGCCTTAGCACTTAGTGCGGGCCTTTCGTGCTTTTTACACATTTGTAAGTTAATAAGTTAATTTGTCAATAGGACATTTAGCGCCCTATAATTGTAGCGTAATTTAAAACTCTACAAAATGACTTTTTTACAAAACAACTACGAGCGCGAAGCAGCAAGCTCACAATACTTAAAGCTGCAACCTAATGAATCTGCAACAATTAGAATTATATCTAACGCAGTAGAAGGTTTACAAACTTTTATGGACAACAAGCCTATTAGATGGAAATTTGATGGTGAAATGCCTAAAAAGGCATACAAATCAGAGGATAAAGTTAGACCCTTTGCTGCTTTTAATGTATGGCATCATGAAGATGGCAAATTTAAAATTTATTCATGCACTACTAGAAGCGTACTACAAGAACTCGCAAATCTTAGCGAAGTAGAAGGTGATCCAATGACATACGACCTAAAAATAACACGCAAGGGAGCTGGGCTAGATACTAAATATTATGTAAGAGTAGATAGTAAAGAGGCTTTAGATTTAGATTTAGTAGAACTAGCGCAAAAGTTTAATGATAAAGTAGATTTAGATCAGTTATTTGTTGAAGGCGGTAACCCTTTTAATGGCTAAGCTATGAATATTAAAGATGTTAAATTATCATTTAGCTCGTTAAAACAGTTTAGTCGTAGCCCAGCGCACTGGGTTATGTATAAAAAAAAGGAGTACAAACAGAGCGCAGCAATGCGCAAAGGCTGGCTTACTCACTTGCTAACGTTAGAGCCAGAAAAGCAAATAGCGCTACAAATTATAGACTGCCAAACTAGGGCAACAAAAGCTTATAAAGAGGCTGTAGCAGAGTTTGGAGAGCAAAAAGTATTTACTCGTAAAGAGTACGATGAGGCTTTAAATTTAGCTGAAGCAGTAATGGCCAACCCTATGGCAAATAAATTAATAACAGAAGCAAAAAGCGTAGAAGATTATTTACAATTTTCACTAGATGGCGTAAAGTTTCATGGTTATGCTGATGTAGTAGGAGATGATTATATAGCAGACCTTAAAATAACCGATAACGAGCCAAGAAAATTACAGCGATGGGTTTTAGATAACCTATATCATATGCAGCTAGCATTATATGCTTATGCTGTTTTTAATTCTAAAGCAGAAATAAAGCACTATTTAATTACATGCGATCCTAACCCTCCACATGGAGTAATTGTGTACGAATTAAGCCTAGAAATGGCAAAAGATGGTTTTAATAGAGCTAGGCTAGAGGTGCAAATGTTCAAAGATTGGTATAGGACCTGGGATGGCAAAAAAACGCCAAAAAGCTACGACTATTTAGAGCCATTAAATAAACCTATGCTCTTAGAGCTGCCAACCTGGTACAAATGAATAATAAAGAATTGAAAGAATATATTAAAAAGCTATACGGATCCCAGCAAGCTTGCGCGGATGCTTTAGGAGTAGATAGGCGCACTGTTCATAGATGGATTTATGAAGAGCCAAAGCGTATGATACGTTATGCTGATAAAATAGTAAAAACATCAGATACTACAAAAATACAGCTAATAGGTGAAATTTTATACCAGGACGAACAGCTAAATGGCTAAGGAGTTTACAGGCGTATGGATCCCAAAGGCTATATATCAAGATGATAAACTAAGCCCTACAGATAAGCTAATTTTAGCAGACATTTTTAATTTATGCTGTGAAGGGGGTGATTATTTTAAAACTAACGATACAATAGCTAAAGAGATAAATATATCTACGCCGTCAGTAAGCCGAACTATAAAAAAGCTAACTAATTTAAACTACATAAAATGCGAATACAATGGCCGCTCAAGGCTAATCAAAATGATAAGCACTCTAATCAAATTGATAAAGCAGCCTAATCAAATTGATAAAGCAGCGATGTCAAAAAGATTAGATAGTATACATAATAGTAAACATATTAAAAAACATATTAGTATAGATTATCCATTTAACTCAAAAGAATTTTTAGATATGTGGAATATATGGTTAGACGAACGAAAACAGCAAAAAAGAAAAAAATACACAGCAAGAGGCGAACAAGCCACTTTACATAATTTACAGAAAATATCTAATAACAATGAAAAACAAGCTATTAAAATCATCCAACAAAGCATTGCTCAAGGCTGGCAAGGATTATTTGCTCTCAAAGGAGCAACAAACAGAAACAAACTTAACGCTGAACAAGCATTTAACTGGGCTAATAGAAAATAGTAGAGAAATAGCAAGAGTGCATACATGCGCTACAGCTTTTGAGCAGGGGATAGTATTACAAACAGCAAACAAATTAGATGCTACCAAAACAAAGCTTATGCTATTAGCAGAGTTAGAGCGATTAGTAAGAGCAGTTAATGCTACTCGTTCATTTCAGAGCCAAGAAGATCTACAAGATGCGATAGATGATATTATAGAAATATTTTCTAGCCTTAAAGTAGAAGAAATACTAGTAGCCTTCAAGATGATAAGGCAGGGTAAATTTGAATTATTTGGCAACCTTACAACCAATACACTAATAAAATGTCTACACAAATACGAGCTGGAAAATACTATACCGCTTAGAGAGCAACAGCACACTGTACACCAGGGAGCCATACAGCCGCCTCACTTTGCTATGATTGATTGGCAAAAGTTAGGTGAGTGTTTAATAGTAGAGCCACAAAAGAAAAGTTTAGAAGAGTTAGGCGGCCATATACACTTAACAAAAGAAGATTTAGAAGAAATTGAAAAAGCCCAAAAGGAGCATAAAGAGAAAAACACTAATTAAGAAACTAGATGCGGTTTTTAGCCAGTATATACGCTGGCGCGATGCTGATGCTGATGGTTTAATAAAGTGTATTACTTGCGATACAAAGAAGCACGTTAAAGAAATGCAATGCGGCCACTTTATGAGCAGGAGGCACTATTCTACTAGATGGCATGAGAAGAACAGCGCTGGCCAATGCTACGGCTGCAATATAGGTAACCAGGGCGCTCAGTATAAAATGAGCAAAGAACTTAATAAAAAGTATGGCGAGGGTACAGCTGAGAGTATGTACCAGAGATCTAAAGAAAGCAGAAAGTACACTAATGAAGAATTAATACAATTAATCATATATTATAAACGATTAACAGATGATATGCAAAATAAACACAGTTAACAAACTACACACCTACCCAACATATACAAAGCAAGAACGTATAGATATAGCAGAGAACTTATTACAATATGCAAAGTTAAAGCGTATAGAGTATAGCTACACAGATGGTGATGATGTATATATATCTAATTGTAAAATGACAGCTACACGAAAAGCCTGGATTACAGCAATGGCTAAACAAATTCATCAACCCTCAAGCACTTCAATTTATGGCATTAAAACCACAGCCCAGAAAGAACAACAGGTATCATACAAACGTAAAACCCCACGCGGGAAGAAAGTACAATGAGAAGCGATACAATAGTAGAAGATGGCGAGCGTTACGCGCAGCCTTTCTGGCTCGTAACCCTGTGTGTGTTAAGTGTGATAGACTTGCTACTGTATGCGACCACATTACACCCGTACGGCAAGGCGGTAACTTCTGGCGCGGTCCATACCAGGCACTATGTAAGCACTGCCATGCTGTTAAGAGTGGACAGGAGCGCCATACTCAAGGGGGGTAGGGGTATAAAAAACGAGTTTATTACTTCTGTATAT
>VTLG01004528.1_pt1 | contig 19018 bp, 22 predicted proteins | sample 4694571 | NCBI WGS metagenome assembly VTLG01 (sample SAMN12604809, study PRJNA352737) | marine metagenome | biome: ENVO:00000447; feature: ENVO:00000209|ENVO:00000569|ENVO:01000036; material: ENVO:00002151; isolation source: viral sequences binned using virsorter ...
CGGCGGTTTTCGTTTGGTAAATGGTGAAACTAAGTTTGTGCCTGGTCCTGTTATTGAAGCGATGGAACGTGGATGCACTCTGCTTCTTGATGAGTGTGATCTAGGTTCAAACAAGTTGCTTGCATTACAACCTGTCCTTGAAGGTAAGGGTGTCTTTCTCAAGAAGGTCAATCGCTGGATTGTTCCAAAAGAGGGGTTCAATGTTATGGCCACTGCCAATACTAAGGGTAAGGGTTCAGAAGATGGTCGCTTCATTGGAACGAACATTCTAAACGAAGCATTCCTAGAACGGTTTGCAATCACTATCGAACAGCCTTACGCCAGTGCTGCGATTGAGAAAAAGATTGTTCTTGGTTCAATGACAAAGTATGGTTCTATTGATGATGAGTTTGCTACCAATCTAATCACTTGGGCAGATGTTATTCGCAAGACGTTTTATGATGGCGGTGTATCTGAAGTAATTTCGACGCGTCGCCTCGATCACATTGTAAAGGCGTTTGCCATCTTTGGTGATAAGATGAAGTCTATTGAGTTGTGTGTAAGTCGTTTCGATGAAGATACGAAAGCTTCCTTCCTTGATCTTTATACCAAGATTGATGCTGGTACTTTAGATGTTAAAGATATGACTGAAGAACAACTTGATGAGGCAGATGTTGATAATGTCGAGATCGCTTTCTAAAAAGTGCATTGACAAAAGATATTCAATGTGGTATAAATATATTTACAGTTCGTTGATGCGGATTGAAAGTCGGACAGGACGGGGGTGCAATACCCCCCGCCTCCACCAAATTTTACGGTGGTTAATAGCCCCGATTGAGGGGGCGAAACAGGATCGACTGACGGTGATTAGAGAAGTGGAGAATTGTGGATTGACCACCTTATAGGTCACAAAAGATAATTGCAAACGATAACTTTGCACTTGAGGATTATGCTCTAGCAGCATAAAACCTCACGGGGTATGGGCTCCACCTTGTTACCCAACGGGCCTAATTTTAACTTGTCATGATAAGGAGAATTTTGATTATGACTACTACTACTACCCAGACCGCTAGGGTCGCTGCTGCACTAGAGAGTGGTGCAGAACTTACTGCTAAACAGATTACCGCACGTTACGGTGTCAAGAATGTTCGTGCTTGTATTAGCAGGTTGCGTTCAGAAGGTTATTCTATCTTCTTGAACAAGCGTGTATCGTCTTATGACGGTCAGACTTATATGAAGTATCGTATAGGTACGCCATTGCGCTCTGTTGTTGCAGCTGGTTATGCAGCACTACGCGGTGCTTCTGCTACTGCATAAGTGAGTAGGGTTTTTGGGGTTTCCTAGTAACAGAATAACCCCACTTCAAACTAACGCACTAAGGCGAGTTTGATTTTATCCCAAAACGGAAAGTAAGACTAACGATTTTGGGTTATATGATATAACATATGAATATGTGTGTGGATTTGGAGGCCATCGTAAGAAAACCATTTATTCTCTCCGGCTTAGAGAACACGCAGGGGTCACTACCTAATAAGTGCGTGGGGGGTCATGGTTAACCCCCCAACTTATATAATGTGGGAAAAGGTATGTTAAATACTCCAAAAAGTTTTACCATTGCTATAGAAAATATAGCAAAAGAAAAAAAGATAACACACATGGAAGCAGTTCTGTGGTATTGTGATCAAGAGGGTATAGAGCCAGACACAGTTGGTTATCTCATTCAAAAAGGTCTTAAAGAAAAGATCGAAGCAAACGCCAGAGATTTAAACTTCCTTCCCAAACAGGCACAGTTGCCAGTTTAATTTAAAAGAATTTATGTATAGGGGTTGAAATTTAAAAAAGAATCACTATATATAATAGAGGGTATATTGCCCTCTTTAAACGCATCGCCTTAATGGGATGCATAACATAATCTTGCTTTTAAAGGAGATAAAAAATGGTAAGAAACACACTTAGTCTATTAGACAACTTCAATCAATTAACACCTTATGCAGTTGGGTTTGATCGCATGTTCGACAACCTCAGCCGTTATGTAGACAACAATGCAACGTCTACAGGGTTTCCGCCTTACAACATTCGGAAAGAAGGTGACTACAACTATGTCATTGAGATGGCATTGGCGGGTTTCGGTAAGAAAGATATCGAAGTAGAAGTTGCTGATGGGACACTTTCAATTCGTTCTGTGAAGGAAAACAATGAAGATGACTCCACAGTATATCGTGGAATTTCTTCTCGCCGGTTTGAGCGTAAGTTCACTATGGCAGATGACATTGTTGTGAATGATGCGAAGCTGGAAAACGGTATGCTCTTGATTGATCTTGAGCGAGTTGTTCCAGAAGAGAAGAAGCCTCGACTAATTGCAGTCAAATAATTCTTTTCAAATAAATTGGAAAAGGGACTTTACTTTTAGTTCCTTTTCCTTTATTATGTATTCTAAATTGAACTAGTTTCAATTTTACTATCACGGCCACACAAGGAGAGATTATGAAAATATTTGAGTTTGACAGTACAGAAGACATGAAAGATGGTGGTGTTGCAAAACAAGTTGATGGGGATGGTAAGCCAGTAAAAACTGAAGAAACCGAAGCAGATAAAAACGCAAGACTTGCTCGTGAAAATGCTGAAATGCTTGCCGAAGAAGAGCGCAAGATGGAAGAAGATAATCACGGGTTAAAATTTGCAATTCGCCCTATAAAAAACTTCTCTATTGGTAGAATTGAATTTCCTATGGATATTATTAATGAGGTCAATGAACACATTGATAATGAAATTATTCCAAAGAGTGACAGTTTCGCAAATGGCCTAGTTGGTCAACTTAAAAATGATGAGAAGTCTGCTCAGTTAGATTTTCCATTTGATACTGAGGTTGGTAAACAACTAGAAACAGTTTTCAATCAGATTGGCTCTACTTATCTTAAAAATGGATATGACAGAGATTCAAAAGCTGAGTGTTTCCAGTGCTGGACAAATCATGCCTATGCTGGTGATTTCAATCCATATCATGATCATGGATGTCAAACAATGGCAGGACTGTCTGGTTTTCTCTGGTTGAAGGTTCCCGAAGCAATTGAGAGTTTACGAGAACAACCAGAAACATTGAGTAACGCCAGTGGTGCTGTTGATGGATTTACTCATTTGATATGGGGAACGCATAGTAGAAAAGATACTCTACAACTTAGGGGTCAGACTGAGGATTATGTGAAACCTATTGTTGGCACAATGTTGGTATTTCCTAATTGGTTAAAGCATCAAGTGTTGCCTTTCTTTGGTGAAGGTGAAAGACGTTCTATGGCTATGAACTGGAATGTGCATGATTCAGAACAGGAGATTTTGAAACACATGTCTGAACGTGAAAAGTTGAAATACGAAGAGTTAAAGGCTGAAAAGGAAAAAGAAGCAGCAGATGATTAAGTACAAATACAACGAGAACAAAGCACTCGTTGAGTTAGAGAAGTACATCAACTCTACCTATGATGAACATTACAGTAAGAACAAGTTTCAAGCTACAGAGTTTATCATAGATGGTGGCCACGGTGAAGGTTTCTGTATCGGCAACATAATGAAATATGCACAACGATATGGAAAAAAGAATGGCAAGGACAGAAGCGACTTGCTAAAAGTTATTCACTATGGTATTATTGCTTTACACATTAATGATATGGAGAACAGTGAATGACTGAACTACACAAAGAACTATTCAAAAACACTTTTAAACTGCTTGTGTTTCTAGGTGTTATTATGGGTGCGGTGTTTGCATCAGAGTTTATATTGGGAACAACAGTGTATGCATTTGTGGCATTTGGTTTAATATTCTGTGGAATGTTTATATGGAACATTTCTATGAGTAATATATCAATGCGTCAAATAAGTCAAATGGGCCCACAAGACGGGCGTAATTCCAAATGACTGATGTTGATAGATTAGTATTTTTAGTAGAAGAAATTAGTATTCTGAAAACTAAAATACAAGAGCGTGGTACAGGACATATTCATACAGCGATTGGTGTCTTGGAACATAGAGTGAAAGAAGTAAAGGATAAATTGAATAATGAATCTTAGTAATGAAACGGTATCTGTATTGAAGAATTTTTCGACAATCAATCAGAACCTTGTGATAAAGGGCGGTAATAGTATTTCTACTATTTCTGCTCAAAAAAATATAATTGCAAAAGCCACAGTGAAGGAAACCTTTCCACAGGATTTTGCGATATATGATTTGAATGAATTTCTTGCTGCGTTGTCTCTTTTTGAGAAACCAGATTTGGAATTTCGTGATGACTTTGTTGTAATAACAGAAAATGGTTCAGCAACCAAATCCTTAAAATATTGGTATTCTGATCCATCAGTTGTAACAACTACAACTAAAGACATTACAATGCCAGAGCATGAGGTTACATTTTCTTTAGACAATAGTATGCTGTCAAATGTTCAGAAGGCCGCTGCTGTTATTGGAGCTCCTGATATGGCACTGGAAGCAATGTCGGTTGGTAAAGCAGTTTTAAAAGTAACTGATAAGAAAAACTCTACTGCAAATGATTATGCAGTTGGTATTGATGTTAACAATGAAGATGGAAAAGATTTGCCATATAAGTTCTGGTTTAAAGTTGAAAACTTAAAACTCTTATCTGGTACATATAATGTGGCAGTTTCATCCAAAAATATTAGTCATTTTGTTAATTCAAGTGTTGATATTCACTATTGGATTGCTTTGGAGCCTGAATCCAAATATGATGCTTAGGGGGATTTCATGGCAGACACGTTTTTGTGGGTGGAGCAATACCGCCCCACAGATATAGAATCATGTATTCTTCCAGTATCATTAAAAAGTACACTAACAGATTTTGTTAGTAAGGGTAATATACCGAATTTAATTCTATCAGGTAAATCTGGTGTAGGAAAAACTACAGCGGCAAAAGCCATGTTAGATGAATTGGGTTCAACCCACATAATGATTAATGGTTCAGAAGAATCAGGAATTGATGTTCTACGAACCAAGATTAAAAACTTTGCATCTACTGTGTCACTTCATGGTGGACGCAAGTATATCATTCTGGATGAAGCAGACTATCTAAATCCACAGTCGACTCAACCAGCCTTGCGTGGGTTCATGGAAGAGTTTCATAAGAACTGTGGATTTGTATTTACTTGCAACTATAAGAATCGTTTGATACCACCACTACACTCTCGCTGTAGTGTTGTGGATTTTGCGATTCCTAATTCAGAAAGACCGACACTTGCTCGGGACTTTATGATTAGAACTTGTGATATTCTTGATACAGAAAACATTGAGTATGATAAAAGAGTTGTTGCAGAGGTTATCAATAAATACTTTCCAGACTGGCGTAGAGTGTTAAATGAGCTTCAACGGTATTCTATATCAGGTAAGATTGATGCTGGTATACTTGTAGATATTGCTGAAGTAAATATCAAAGAGTTAATGCACTCTATGAAGAATAAGGAATTTACAAATGTTCGTAAATGGGTTGTCAACAATTTGGACAATGATTCTGTGCGTTTGTTTCGCCGCATTTATGACAGTCTTTATGATTACGTTGATAATAGTAGCATCCCTCATGTGGTGGTTATCCTTGGCGATTACCAGTATAAGTCTGCTTTTGTGGCGGATCAAGAAATCAATTTGTTGGCGTGTTTCACAGAGATAATGGCGAGGGCAAAGTTTAAATGAGAGTTTTAGATACTCCTTCTACATCTACAATGCCAGACAAAATTCCTCTAGCTAGGAATGAAATAAAGAATTATGATATACTTGTAACTCGACCAATTCTTGTCAAAAACATTTATGATGAAGTTGGTTCTGAATTACACTCTGCCCTGCAAAGGATTATTCTTAAAACAGGGGATGAGTGGAAACGGCGACTTACAGTTGTTCAAGCAAATATCACAAATCTTAATATGCATGGTAGGTATAAAGAATTTAAAACTATCAGTGATATAGTTCTTACATATGCTGAACAAATGGGTTCTACACCTACCAAGTGTAGGACTTCTGATTGTTGGGGTGTTCTATATAAGAAGAATGACTTTGCAGTTGCTCATGCACACTGGCCAAACATATGGTCATGGGGATACTATGTGAAAGTGCCACAAGGTTCTAGCCCTCTAGTTTTTCCAGAGGGTAAAGAAGGAAACTATTATGTATTTCCACAGGTAGGGGATTTGGTTATTTTCCCTGCTTGGATAAAGCATGAAGTTCCACCATCTGCCGTTGATGAAGATAGAATGTTAGTCGGCGGTAATATTGAAAGAATACCTCATAAGGATTTACCATTGCCAACTACAGAAGAAATTAAGAAGGTGGTAGTGCCGACAACTAAACCTATCTTTGGTAAAACAAATGATTGATGTATTTGATAATGTATTAGAAGATCATTATGCCATACTGATTGATGATGAAATCAGAAAAATATTATGGAGATATGATTATCATTCCAATAGAGCTAAACCTAATAAACACTGGCATGTTTTATGTGGCCATAACGAAGAAGAGTGTGGTAAACTAGGATATCTTTGGGCACATGATTTGTTTCAAGCATTTACTAACAAGTATGATTTTGTAAAGAAATATAAAGTGAATGGGTATGAAAGAATTTACTGCAATGCTCACACGCATGGTATTGAACCTCACATACATAAAGATGATGGTGACTTTACTATGATATATTATCCACGATTGGATTGGGAAACAGAGTGGGGCGGTGGTACAGCAATATTTGAAGAAGAGACAAATGATCGAAGCAGTCCTCTTTATGCGGCTGAATTTAAAAATATTCAAATGGATAAGCATGTCAATTACAGAGGAAACAGATTAATTGTTTTTGATGCACACCTTTCGCATCAAGCTCAACCTGTATCACGGCAATGTTATGAGCTGAGAACTTGTGTAGTTTTTAAGTGTAATATATCTGGTAGTAATCGGGAACGATTGGATTTTTATAAGGAGAATAAAAGTGACTGATGAGAAGATGCTTAATATTGAAAGTATGCCATCAATAAAGTTGGGGTTTACTACAATAAGTCAAGACGATGTAAATCATATCAACAAATATATTGATGATAATATGCATAGGTTAAATGATTTGTCTTATTCATTAGTTGGCCAAATAAAACAACATGAGAAATCAGCACAACCCGAATTTAATTTAGAAGATGAAATTCCTCAGAGACTGTCAAACTTTTTTATTAAATTAGCACAAGAGTATTCTGCTGCCCATCCGTTGAGTGAAACTATACTTGAAAACATCGGTCACAAAGAAGATTATGTTGTAAATAGAATGTGGTCGGTACATAGTTATGCTGGAGATTATAATCCTATGCACGAGCATGGAACAGTAAGTGGAAGAGGTGTATCTATGATTGCGTTTCTTAAAGTGCCTTCACAAATATCAGAGTTGGAAGAAAGGTTTGTAAATCCTGGCAAGTCACAGGCTAATTTAAATCATGGAAACTCTGGTTCAACAGATGGTGTCACTCAATTTATTTGGGATATGAATAGTATGTACGATGCACCTAGATTTCAACATCCTACATATGCTCATGTATATCCAGTAGTAGGAAAGGTAGCTGTATTTCCTATTTGGCTACATCACCAAGTATCTCCGTTTTATGGTGAAGGGGAACGCCGCACAATGTCTTGCAATATAGATATTATTAATCATGTATGAACTAAAAGACTACCTAAATGCCATAAACTATACAAAAGAATCTCTTTTGGATAGCGATGATGAGCAATGGGAAAAGAAGTATTATCCCTTTATTGTGAACAAATGTGTCGCTCCATTCCCCGATACTGTCATGTTAGTGAATGAAATTAACCAATTACCCCACCTAGACAAGAGACTTCAGTTTGATTTTTTGATAAATAGTCTAAGACCAAGGAAAAGATTCACACCTTGGCTGAAGGCGAAGAAATTAAAAAATCTAGAGTATGTTAAAGAGTATTATGGATACAATAACGAAAAGGCAAAGGAAGCTCTTGATATACTAAATGATGAACAGATTTCTGCCATAAAAAGAAAATTAGATAAAGGTGGGAAAGATGGACGAGATTAATTGGACACAGGAGCAGATGCTAGAAGTTGGGTTGAAAGAACCTGATGATTTTTTAAAGGTACGAGAGACTCTATCTCGTATCGGTGTTGCCTCCCGAAAAGAAAGAAAACTATATCAGTCCTGTCATATATTACATAAGCAGGGACGGTATTACATTGTGCATTTCAAAGAGCTGTTTGCACTTGATGGAAAGAAAACCAACCTATCCAAAAATGATATAGCAAGGCGTAATACAATTGCAAATCTTTTAAAGGATTGGGACTTGATTACTATACTTGGAGAAGTAACTGAAGTTGCTCCTCTTAGTCAAATCAAGGTGCTTTCGTTTAGTGAAAAAAATGAGTGGACATTAGAAACCAAATATAACATAGGTAAGAAAAAAGAAGCCTAATGGAAAAGTTCTCAGAGTTTATTACAGAGGCAAAGGATGATAAGTATCGTATTCTTGTAGTTTCTGCTGAACCAGATAATAATGAATTATTTCATACTGCACAAAGATTTGTGGATGAAGGTAAAAAATCTGGTCATCAAGTTTATGTTGTGAAGGTTGAAGGTGCAATTATCAACTATGATAATGGTACATATAAAATATATAATATTGATGATGATAAAGGTTTTGAAATAAATTCTAATGATACTGTTGCCATTGTTCGTGGTTCTGTTCGACTAAAAAAGAGTTATTTAGATTTGCTTAGTCGATTAGAAAAAATTGGTGTTTGTATGGTTAACAGCCGAGAAACAGTAGAATTATCAGCTGACAAATACAGGACATATGTTAAGTTACAAGATTTTGGTTTAACACAACCTAAGACTGTTCTTATTCCTAATGCAGATACTTGGAAAGAGGCACTTGAATCATTAGATAGCAAGTTTCCAATTATTATGAAAACTCTGGAAGGGTCAAAGGGTATAGGTGTTCTTTTTATTGAATCGGAACGACAGATAGAATCTTTAGTTCAGTTACTTTACAGTCAAAACGAAGATGTAGATTTGTTAATTCAAGAATATATTAAAACTGATGGTGATATACGAGTTATTGTTTTGGGTGGTAAAGTTATTGCATCCATGAAACGAGATGTTGTTGAAGGTGATTTTAGATCGAATGTTTCTCAAGGAGCAAAGGTTAAAGAATATCCTTTAACTGAATTAGAAGTAGAACAATGCTTGTTAGCTGCAAAAGCAATTGATGGTTCTTGGACTGCCGTAGATTTCATTGCCTCAAAGAAACCGAAAACAGAGCCACCATATATTTTAGAAGTAAATCATTCGCCAGGAACAGAGGGAATTGAAAAAGCAACTGGTAATAATATAGTTAAAGAAGTTGTTGATTTTTATTCTAATCCAGACAATAGATATTCTGTTCCAACACAATGCGGTTGGGAAGAAATTGTCACAGTTAAACCATTTGGTGATTTAATTGCAAAATTTGATACTGGTAATGCTAGATATTCTGTTATTCATGCAGAAGATGTAAAAGTTAATGGCAAGAAAATTACTTTTACTCATGGAGATAAAACCATAACAACTAATCTAGTTGGTGATTATGTTTCTATAACAGGTGGTGGAGAAGATAAAAGGTATTTGGTTGATTTAGATTTTGAATTTGCTGGTTCATCTTATGGAAAAATTACGTTTGGTTTAGATAATAGAGATGATTTTAACACTGATGTTTTGCTTAATAGAAAAACTATGCGAATGTTAAATGTGATGATTAACCCCCAAAGGAAATATGTTGTCACAACCAAATATGTCCTTGACAAATAACTTCAAAGGTGATATAGTTACTGTATGAATTTTTATACTAATGTAATACAATGGGGAAATAATCTCCTTGTTCGTGAAATTAAGAATGGCCAAAGAACCAATTCTAAAGTTCGATATTCCCCCACACTTTATGCCCCTGTAAAGAAAGCAACTCCATACAAAAATCTCAATGGCGGTTATGTTACTGATTTGACATTTACCACTATGAAAGAAGCTAGAGAGTGGGTTGACTCTATGAAGGATCAGCCGCACCTTGTTTATGGAAACACGCAATATCCCTATACCTATATCGCTGATACACATAAAGGTCAAGTCGATTGGGATTTGGAAAAGATTCTTATTGTAACGATTGATATTGAGGTTGAGTGTGAAAATGGTTTTCCTAAACCAGAGGATGCAATAGAACCTCTTTTATCCATTACAATCAAAAATCATCAAACTAAACGTATTGTAGTTTGGGGCATAGGTGATTTTGAAACGGATCGTGAAGATGTAAATTATATAAAATGTGAGAGTGAAGTGCATCTACTAAAAGAGTTTCTTGTGTTTTGGGAAAAGTACTATCCAGATATCGTCACTGGCTGGAACTCAGAGTTCTTTGATATTCCCTATGTGTGTAATCGAATCAAGAAACTATTTGGTGAGGATGAACTGAAACGTCTGTCGCCTTGGGGTGGCGTAAAAGATCGTGAAGTATATCAGATGGGTAGGCATCATCAGGTATATGAGATACAGGGTATCGCTGCACTTGATTACTTTGACCTATATCGCAAGTTTACTTATACAGCTCAGGAGTCTTATCGTCTAGACTATATTGCAAAGGTTGAACTTGGCGAACAAAAGTCTGGTAATCCCTATGAAACTTTTCGTGAATGGTATACAAAAGATTATCAGTCATTTATAGAATATAATATAAATGATGTGGAGCTTGTCGATAAACTAGAAGACAAGATGAAACTGATTGAGTTGTGTCTAACTATGGCTTATGAGGCAAAGGTAAACTATACTGATGTTCTCGGCACTGTTCGCTATTGGGATATACTCATATATAATTATCTGAGAGAAAAGAATATAGTCATTCCTCAGAAAATTAAGGCAGAGAAGATAGAAAAGTATGAGGGTGCTTATGTAAAAGACCCTATCGTGGGTATGCATAATTGGGTAATGAGTTTTGACTTAAATTCCCTGTATCCTCATTTGATTATGCAGTATAATATTTCACCAGAGACTTTGGTAAACAGTGGTGTAGAACCAGAAGAAGGAATGGTAGATAAGATACTTGATGGCAAGATTAGAAATACAACGAAGTATTGTATGACTCCTAATGGTGCATATTTTAGAAAAGACAAGCGAGGATTTCTGCCTGAGATTATGGAGAACATATACAATGATCGAACAAAGTATAAAAGACTTATGCTCGATGCTAAGCAAGAATATGAGGATACTAAAGACTCTAAGCTCCTCAAAGACATCGCCCGATATAACAACATCCAAATGGCAAAGAAGATATCTCTTAATTCAGCATACGGTGCTATTGGTAATAATTGGTTTAGGTATTTCGATTTGTTGGTCGCTACTGCAATCACAACGTCTGGTCAGCTTTCTATACGATGGATTGAGAAGGCTCTTAACATCTACCTTAATAAAATCTTGGAGACAAAAAATGAGGACTATGTTATTGCATCGGATACCGATTCTGTTTACATCACTTTTGACAAGTTCGTTGGTAACGTGTTTGAAGAGGGAACAGAGACTAGTAGAATTGTCGCCTTCTTGGATAAGATTGCAAGTGAGAAGTTGGAACCTTTTATTCATAAAAGTTATCAAGCTCTTGCTAAAGTAACAAACGCCTATGAACAAAAGATGGAGATGGGGCGTGAAGTAATTGCAGATCGTGGAATCTGGACTGCGAAAAAAAGATATATTCTTAACGTATGGGATAATGAGGGTGTTCGATATAAAACTCCACAGTTGAAAATGATGGGGATTGAGAGTGTTAAAAGTTCTACTCCAGCACCTTGCCGTGAGAAATTAAAAGAATCACTTAATATTATCATGAATGGAACTGAAAAAGAACTAAACACTTTCATTCAAAAATTTAGAGAAGAGTTTATGTCTTTGCCACCAGAGGATATTGCATATCCACGTTCTGTTAATGGTGTTAAAAAATATACAGAGGTTTCTCAAAGCACTTATGATCTTGAAAATGGTGAACAAGTTAAATATGGATTTTTTAAGAAAGGAAGTCCGATAGCAGTTAAAGGTGCAATTTTATTTAATATGCTCATCGAAAAACATCAATTAGAAAACAAATTTGAATCGATTTTAGATGGAGAAAAAATAAAATGGGTATATTTGCTTGAACCAAATCCTTATCAATCAAGTGCGTTTTCATTTATTACTACTTTTCCAAAGGAACTTGACATTTTGAAGTATGTAGACTATACTACACAATATGAAAAATCATTTATTGAACCGCTTAAATTTATTTGTGATAAGATTCATTGGGTGATTGATGGGAGCTACGGTTCCCAAGGAAGTTTAGAGGACTTTTTTTAATGAGTATATTGCTGCATGAGTTATAAACCATACACACTAAAAGACGTATATGATGCGTCTGCCCAAGAGAAGTTTAAAGTAATTTCTACCTTTGCTGGTGGTGGTGGATCATCCACGGGATATCGTCTGGCTGGTGGAAAAGTGCTGGTCTGCAATGAGTTCGTGGCCGAAGCACAGCGTACATACGCTGAGAATTACCCAGATACAGTGATACTGCCAGGTGATATAAAAGAATTAACAGGTAAGGATTTTCTTGATGCAGCTGGTGTCGATGTAGGTGAACTTGATATTCTTGATGGATCACCCCCCTGTAGCGCATTTTCAATGGCAGGGATTGTAAGCCACAAATCAGGTGGTAAACATTCTGATGGATGGGGTTCTACTAAAAATTATTCTGATGGTAAGAAGATAGAAAATATTGAAGATTTGTTTTTTGAATTTCTAAGAGTGGCTAATGAGATTAAACCTAAAGTTATCATTGCAGAGAATGTTGCTGGTCTGACTATGGGTGAAGCCAAAGAGTATTATAATAAGATACAAAATACATTTGAAAATATTGGATATGATGTAGCATCTAAAGTTTTAAATTCTGTAAAATATGGAGTACCACAAACAAGGACACGCGTATTCTTTATAGCTGTAAGGGAAGATGTTACTGCAAATATTGGTTTAACTTTTATGAATATTGCAAGCATTTTTCCAGAAGGTAATAGTGAGGTTATTTCATTAGAAGAGGCTTTTGAAGGATTAGAATATGATCAGAAGGAAATTGATTACTTGATAAAAAGATGGACTGCCTCTGCTCATTATAAGGATACCGTTGCACTTATGCCACTTGATCCACCTAAAGTTTTAACAGGAGCAGATTATCATCCAAAGGGTCATCATTTTAATGTTAAACGATGTTCAAGACATTTACCTTCTCCTACTCTCACCGCAACTGGTGCTGGAGAAACTGGGGCTGGTGGATGTCATTGGAGTGAACCAAGAAAGTTTACTATTGCTGAATTAAAAAGAATTATGTCTCTACCAGATGATTTTATTCTTACAGGGAAACATAGTAAGAAGGCTGAACGCTGTGGAAGAATGGTTCCACCTCTTATGATGACTGCACTGGCAGAAGCTGTATATACTAACGTGTTGGAGAAATATAATGACTGATTTTACATTTGCACATCGACAAGAAGGTTTCGATGAACATATTGATTGGAGTATCAGAGGGTATCGTAATTTGTTGGACGATGTTATAAACCTTTCAAGATACTTTGTTGAAAACGATACGAAGGTTGTAGATATTGGTTGTTCCACTGGTAAACTTACTGCAAGAATGATGGAATACAACAATGATGTTTGTCCTAATGCAAACTACGTTGGCGTAGAAGTTGCAGAAGGATTCTTTGGTAATATTGAGAACAGAAAAAAAGAACTTCATAAGAAATGGTCAAATACAAAAGTTGATTTTATTCTTGATGATATTCGTAATTATGAGTTTGAGAATTGTTCTCTGGTAACATCTCTATTCACTCTACAGTTTATGCCATATTCTTCTAGGTCACAAGTAATTCAAAATATATATGATGGACTAAATGAGGGTGGTGCATTTATCTTTGCAGAAAAGATTGATACTACTCACAGTCGAATTGAGAATATGTTGAGAACAATATATTATCAATTCAAAAACCAAAAGTTTCCATATGATGACATTATGGATAAAGAAAAAACATTACAGAATATGCTTAAACCTAATTCTTGGTGTGAGATTGAGGATATGTTAGATCAAGCTGGTTTCAAGGCAGTACAAAGTTTCTGGCAGAATCATTTGTTTATTGGTGCAATTGCAATTAAATAAAATAATGGATAACTACATACGAGTTTATGATAATGTAATGAGTGGTGAGAAGTGTCAGCATTTAATTGAAATGTTTGAAACCGACACAGAGCATCATGAAATTCAAGATTGTGGAAGTGGTGCAACTCTTACACAGATTAATCTTCTTCATTCTCCCGATACCATATGGAGAGATGAAGTAAGAAATTTGACCAATGTTATTAAGAACTCTGTTCAGCAATATAAAAGAGATTGTGATATTAAGGATAATCAGTGGCCAACAAAATCTATTTTTGAACCACCTAAAATTAAACGATATATGCCTGGCGGTCAAGACAGCTTTCCAGATCATGTGGATGTTTTATCGTACCGCACCGCAAGACGGTTCTTAGTTGCTTTTATATACCTTGACGATAATGAAAGAGGTGAAACTGTTGTCACTCCCAAAGACGATATGTTTGTCTCCCATTGCAAAAAAGGTTCTATATTGTTATTTCCACCACTATGGCCATGGATGCACACAGGTATGCCTCCAGTGAATAAACCAAAATATATCGTAGGAAGTTATCTACATTATCCTTGACATTCACTAAACTCTATGTTATATAAATACTATTATTACATTTACGCATGGAGACATTGAATGAGTTTGCAAAAATACGTTCGGCAAGTTAAACCCCGAAACGAATCCTACATTCCCCCTGTAGATAGAGTTCAGAACTTTTTGCATGAATCTGTCTCAAAATTACCTCAAGATAAAGAAATTGATGTTGATTCATTAGTTAGTGCTGAAAAAGCAACTGACGCAACTGAATTGTATGAAGCAGCTGGAACTATAGTTGCTTTGTATGGTTTGAAGTTGACTAAGGCTAATTTAGATGCAGCTATGGGGCATCCAGAGTTTAGTCCTATCGCAAAAGATTGGTTCAAAAATTTTCTTGAAATACATTCTAATAAAGAGGCCGTTGACGCACTACTAAATTGGGCTGCACTGACAGGCAGTGGGGTCAATAAAATTGAAAATGGCACGTTTAAAGATTTTATCCACAAAAGTATTCGTGAATACTATAATAGTGCTCCAACGTCATTCCAAGTTCCAACCGCAGAAAAAGATAATGCAGCAGATATTCTTTTAATAAAAAATGGAACAAGACAGTCGTTACTCAACACAGTTAAAGAAATATCCAGACTGCCAGAAAACAAACAATCCTCAAGAGTGAACATTGACAAAAAAGGTCTATCTATTTTAATGAATGATAAGGGAAAAGAGGTAGTTTCTTATTATCAAGTATCATTGAAAAAAGCATTTGAAAAAGGAAGGATTGGTAGAGTTACAACCTTTATGAATAAAAATTATGCTGGTGGTGCTAGTTTAGGTGATATTGAACAAGCAACTAAACTTGTTAGACAAATACAAGATTTACCAGAGGGAATTTTCTCTGATATGTTTGACAAATTTAAAGATATTGTATCTGGTGGATTTAAAAATTTTGTTGGTTGGGTAAAAAAGACTTATCTAAAATTATCACAAGTAATAGTAGGAGTTGCGGTTAAACTTTCTAATAAAATCATCACAAAAAATCGTGGAATAAAAGTTATAACTAGTGTTCTTCAAGACACAAATTTAAATGAATCCAATTTAACAACATTTCTTGGCGAAAAGAAAAGTCAAGAAATCGTGGTTACACAAAAATTAGTTGGACAATTTAAGGTGATAGAGAGAGAGTTCATAAAAAAGGACGCAATCAATAGACTTCATAATGCTAATGTTGCATTAATACAGAAATTAAATACAGAGTTTACCTCCCCTGGCCGTAAAGCACCACCTATATTGATGTTACCAAATACTAATGCTGGTATTTTAGAAATGAATGAAATAAAGAATGGGGTTGATAAAGTTATAAAAAGTAAAGTTGGGGATGTTATAACAAAATCTGATATCTATCTTGCATTAAAGGTAGGAATGAATTATTCTGCAAATGTTGCTATATTTTCGATATTGAAAAGTATAGAAAAGAATATGGGCAAATATGAAAATTTAAGTCAAGCATTATTTTCGTTTTCAGCAGAGTTTGAGTCTGAGGCTAAATTTGGAAATACTTCATTACCTTTAGTAATTGCATATGGTGGAGAAAAAGGTAAAGCAGTTGTCTTAGGAACAAGAGATGATTATAAAAGAGATAAGACAGATGAGTTGACTCAAACAGGTAGAGACTTTAATGACTTCCCTGTTGCAGTCATAAGTGTGAGAAAAGCAACATCAAGAGGTGATACAACAAAACAATTATATAATGTTATTCATTTAAAAACTGTAACTGACTTTAAAGAAGTTAGTGGAAAACCAGAACCTATCTATTTAATGTTTGAACTTATTGCTGACCAAAGTAGATCGTTCACATTGAAAATAGAAGGAAACAAATATCAAGATAAAAGTAAGGCTATGTTATGATAACAAGGTCAGACTTAAATCAGATTGAGAAGTATGCAGATAGGTTATTTGCAGCTGTAGGTATTGATGTAGAGTTTACACGCCATTTCATGGATCGTGTAAATGATACTCGTAATAAAGCACAGATTACTTCTTCTGAACTTATTCGTTTATTTAAACAGTCATTCAAAAGGTATGGTAAAAAGATTGCTCAACTCGGCCCTGATGCACAAGCAGTTATCAATGATATGAAAACAGATATCAATATACCCTTTGTGTTGAACCTTAAAGGTAATGAGCTAGAGTTAGTCGCAAAGACAGTTATGCGTAAGAAAGACTTTAGAACTTCTGGACCCAAGTTATCTTTTGAACAGTTTAGTAATCGTTCACCTTTTGTTCTTTTAGAAGATAAGGGTGGTAAGAACCTTCACCTAGAACATCTAGAAGATGAAATACTCAACTATGGTGTAGATGGTGGGCGTGCTGCTATTAACTTCCTACGCTCTCTTAGAGATATGCTTGCTGGTGCAAGTCGTAGTTCGGTCAATATGACAGTTAAGTGGGATGGAGCTCCTGCTATATTTGCTGGTATAGACCCCGAAGATGATAAGTTCTTTATCGGCAAAAAATCTGTTTTTAATAAGACAGGTGCTAAATTATATAAATCACAAGATGATTTAGATAACGATAATTTAGGATCAGGTCCAGATTCTATCTATGCTAAATTTAGCATAGCACTTGCAGAATTCTCAAAGTTAGATATTAAGGGAGTTTTGCAAGGAGACTTGATGTTTGTTAAAGATATGATAGAAACTGAAACCATTGAGGGCGTAAAGTATTATACCTTCCAACCCAATACCATTGTATATGCTGCTCCTGTTGATAGTGATATAGGTAGAAATATTAAAAGATCAAAAATCGGAGTTGTATGGCACACCACATATACAGGTGATGCACTACAGGATATGAAAGCATCGTTTGGTGCAGATATATCATCATTAAGTAAACCATCATCTGTGTGGATGGATGATGCAACATATAAAGATGCATCTGGTAGAGCAACATTTACAGCAAAAGAAACAGAAAAAGTTACGGGTATACTATCACAAGTAGGTAAAACTTTTCAAAGAATTAATGCTGGTCAATTAAGGTCATTCTTAAAATTGCAAGAAAGTATGACAGGGGCCCTTGCCGGTGCGTCATTAATGACGTATAATAATAGTAAGGTTAAAGCTGGTGAGAAGGTTTCAAATCCCATGGCTCATGCAAAAGGTTATGAGAAGTGGGTTTGGGATAATATACAGAAACAGATCGACAAGGTAAAGACCGATAAAAGTAAGGATAAGTACAGAAATATTCAAAAGGAGTACACAAGAGAGGTTAAGAAGCACACATCAAATTTAAAACAAATCATCACTTTTCAAAATCTTTTAGTTGAGGCCAAAATGCAAATCGTTCAAAAACTAAATAGTGTTAAGGGATTGACTGATACATTCATCAAGACCGCTAATGGATTTAAAGTAACAAACCCCGAAGGGTATGTTGCTATTGATAGAGTAAGTGGTGGTGCTGTTAAACTCGTAGATCGTATGGAGTTCTCGTTTAATAACTTCACCGCAATAAAGGCATGGGACAAATGAACACACTCAAAAATCTGCTCGGTCAGCTCAATGAGGGCAAGGCTGCTTCCATCTACAATACAAAACCAGAAACACTTAAAGATGCCGAAGACCCCGAAGTTATAGTACAGGGGTATGGTCGTATGCGTTACACTCAACTTGGGAAAAGAATAACGGAACAGTTAGAAGATTTTGCTGTATTGGCAAAACGTGGTCAATGGAGTGGTATTGAAAAAAACATGAGATTTCATCATACACTTCTAACGGGTATTCAAGAGATTGAAAAAGAAATGTCCAGTTCTGATTGGAAAAGAAAAACAACCAAATTAAAAAGAGCTGGAAAGTGAAAAGGTTTAAACAACATCTTAAAGAAGCTTCTATGTGGGATTCTTTATATAGAAGAAACAAAGGAGTGTTCTATAGGGGTATTGGTAGGGGAGGTAAAGGCACTGGTCTTGGAGCATTGGGTAAGGGAGTTTATCTTACATGGACTGAAGGTATGGCAAAGGCCTATGCGAAGAGAATTGGTGGTAAAGGAGAAGTTAAAAAGTATCAGGTGAAACGAGGTTTGAAAATTGCTGATGCCGAAGAAAATAAAGATTTTGCAAAAATTAAAAAAGATATGGGGATGGGTGTAAGTGATTATAGTGCTGATCCAATGTTTGCTGGTATATTGACTATGGAATTGAAAAGAAAAGGATATGATGGAGCTGTTAGTGATAATGTAGCAATTGGTATCGTTATATTTGACGAGAAAAATGTTGAAGAGGTC
>VTLG01006242.1_pt1 | contig 19018 bp, 35 predicted proteins | sample 4694571 | NCBI WGS metagenome assembly VTLG01 (sample SAMN12604809, study PRJNA352737) | marine metagenome | biome: ENVO:00000447; feature: ENVO:00000209|ENVO:00000569|ENVO:01000036; material: ENVO:00002151; isolation source: viral sequences binned using virsorter ...
AAACACGGTTCCAGTTGTGATAAATAGTAGTATCAGGGAGGAAAATCCTATGTCTAGATATACTAAAACAATGAGAGAAGCTTTATCAGAAGTAAAGGCTGTTGAAGCTCATGAGTGTGAGAAAGCTCATCCTAATATGAGTCATATAGAATGGGTTGCACAAACAAAAGATGCTAAAAATCAGGATAAAGATCCTGTAGGCAAACAGCATGAGCATAAAGGTACAGAGCCTCACGAACATCCACACGAACCTGTAGATCCAGATGTCCCTGAGTCTGGAGAGGAAGATTGGACAGTCGATGAAGCTGAAGCACGAACTTCTATAGGTACAAAACATAAAATCAAACCTCAGTATAATACCAAGACTCATAAGTTGATTACACTACCTAATGGTAATGTTAAAGTTGTACCCAAATCAACTCCGGGTATGGAGGCTGAAGAAACAGAGTGGGCAAAGTCCAAGAAACAAGATAGAGAGGCCCAGAAACGTAGTGAGAAACAACACGACGAAAGAGAGGCACGATATCAACGACAGAAAGCTGCTGCTAAGAAAGAAGAAGTAGAGATTGATGAACTGACAGCAGACCAGAAAAAGAAACGTGAAACGAGTCGTGAAAGAACACATAGTGGTCACAAATCCTACAGACAGGCTCACGATGCTGGCCGGGGTCAAAAGAAACCAGCCCGCAATGAAAGAAAGTATTGGGAAAAGCCATCATCAATGCGAGCAGGCCCGAAAGGAAAACTACCTGAAGATGTAGAAGTTGATGAAGCAGAAATGATGCAGTTGAAGCATAAGAAGTCGGGCCAGATAATGAGGGTGGCTAATAAAGTTTATCAAAAACAAGCACACATACATCGCAAGAGAGGTTGGGTGCCTGATTCTGCACAACCATATATGAAAGGTGGTAGTGCTATTCAACATTCATATGAGCCAGAGGGTGATGAGCACTTGCAAGAGGCAGAGTTTAAGGTTAAGATAAAAGGCCTGCCTGCATTTTATATGCCTGGTAAAAGTGAAGCTACTATTAGACAAGAACTCCGAAAGAATGTAAAGAATCCTAAGCAGATAGTATCTATTGAAAGAACTACATCTGCTGCAAGGAAGAAAGATTTTAGAGGGAGATCCCAAGCCAAATAAACTTGACATCTATTGTTATATGTGATATACTGGTGTAAACAGGAGATATATTATGGCTGTAAGAAAAAAGTTTAAAGGCGAATCTTTTGAGGCATTGCTCAGGCGATTTAAAAAGAATGTCGAGAAGCGAGATGTAATTAATGAAGTAAAGCGTCGAGAGCATTTTATTAAACCTAGTGTTAAACGAAAATTAGCTAAAGAAGTAGCTACCAAACGTGAAAAGAGAAGGCAGGAGGATCAGAAGATAAATCGCTCTGCCGCGTGATAATGGAGATAAAGGTCCATTTATATAATGAATATGATGAGTATGCTTTGAAGATAATGAGACTATTGGATGACAATAAGTTAAAATTTTCTTGTGAAGTATACCATCAATCCCATCCTGTGGAGAAATTCAAAAAGTTACCACACGTTGTCATAGATGACAATCGTGTTGGTGGTTATTATGATTTAGTTGAGTACCTTATAAATAGAAAAATAATAAACTATGAAGGTACATCATGTCCGAGTCCCCACAACAAGTAGATAAAATGGCCAAAGTTCGGGCGGCTAAGAAGCCGGCTGAATATAAGAATGTACATCCAGATGTTAAAGATTTAGATGATGGCCATCCCGCTAGTCTAAAAAATGTTAAAGAATGGGAAAGTCATAATAAAATTTTAATAAAAGAATTAAAATATAAATGGCGTAGAATGGATAAGGGAAAGGAAAAAGATAAAGTACAGAGAGAAATTAGAAATCGAGAAGATTATGTCAACAGCATCAAATCTTATTTAGAAACATCAGTATGGCGAGATTTATTTTGGGGTAAAGATATGGAGAATAAAACACGCTATGTTACAATCGCTCATGCTTATGATAAGGATGGTATGAGAAAGGTAAATAATGAAAACTATAATATGTGATATTGATGGGACGCTGACGAAGTTTAGTGGTTTGGGACATCTGGGCGTGGCCAATTTACCCCATGAATTGTTGCCTGGTGTGCGGGAACGTATGAGGTTGTGGGAGGCACAGGGCCATCGTATTATTCTTATCACAGGTAGGCGAGAATCAGTTAGGGAGAGAACAGAGTCAGAGTTACGAAGATTAGGTATCCCATTTGATATATTGTTGATGGGGTATGCTGATGGTGGTAGAATACTTATAAATGATGTGGGCGCCAAGGTTAAAGCTCATGCTGTAAATGTACCAAGAGATGAAGGATGGAATGATGTAGATTGGGAGGTCGTAGGCCTTGAGAATGTATCAACATAAGCTGGTGTAGCTCAGCAGGAAGAGCACCTCACTTGTAATGAGGATGTCCCGGGTTCGATTCCTGGCACCAGCTCCAAGAGAATATATTATGATATTAATTGATTATACACAAGTAGTTTTAGGAAGTATTATTGTATCTTTGAATCGAGGTGAAGACCTTGATGATAAGCTTGTGCGGCATATTACATTAAATAATTTGAGATATTACCGCAATAGATTTAAGGAAGAATATGGTGAGTTGGTAATTTGCACTGATGATAAGCATTACTGGCGCCGTGATTATTTTCCTAATTATAAAGCTAATCGTAAGAAAGACCGAGAGTCTTCCCCTTATGATTGGAATGAAATCTTTTCCGCAGTCAATATGATTAGGGATGAATTGGACATTTATTTTCCCTATAAAGTTTTACATATTGATGGAGCAGAAGCAGATGATATAATTGCTGTGGTGTTATTGAATAGAGCAGAAGATAAGAATATTATAATATCATCAGATAAAGATTTCATACAGTTGCATAGAGAGTCCATTTCCCAGTATAGTCCAGTGACTAAGAAGGTGCTCAATGGAGAAAATCCTCAGGCTTATTTGAAAGAGCATATTATTAAAGGTGACCGTAGCGATGGAGTTCCTAATGTGCTATCTTCAGATGATACTTTCATATCAGAGAAGCGACAGAAGCCGATTCGCAAAACCACAATCGTAACTCTGTTAGAAGCGATGAATGAGTATGACCCAGAAACTCTTTATCAGATAGCAAAATGTAATAAAGATACCTGGGTACGCAATTGGCAAAGGAATGAAACTTTGATAGACTTGACCAAAATACCCGAAGAAATTGTTGAGAATATTTTATATGAATTTGATGGTCAAGTGGAAGGGTATCGCAACAACCTTTTAAATTACTTCATCGACAATAAACTAAATAGTCTTATAAAAGAAATACAGGAGTTTTGATTATGGCATATGAAACCTATACACCTATGTATAGTGAGATTTTTACAAAAATTCACAACGCAAAGGATAAAGCTACAAAAATAAAAGTTTTACAGAAGTATCGTAATGAACCACTTGAGATGTTTTTGAAAGCTGCTTTAGATCCTAGGATTGAGTGGCTTCTTCCAGAGGGTGATGTTCCTTTTACACCGAATGACCAACCTGATGGTGCTGGTGATGGCCAGATGAGGCTGTCTTCTCAAGTTCGTATGTTGCACAATTTTGTGAAATTGAATCGTGATGATATAGATATGGAGCCTGTTTTTGGTAATCCCAGTATCAATAGAACTAAAAGAGAAATGATGTTTATTCAGTTGTTAGAAGGTTTGCATGAAGATGAGGCTAAGGTAGTTATATTAGCTAAAGACAAAGCTTTACATAGAACCTATAAGGGTGTTAATGCTGGAACAGTAACTACAGCATACGGATGGTCAGACTCCTTTGAGCCTAAATAAAAAAGCCGTTCCAAGGATACCGACTGCTTTTTGACCCCTGAGAGTATATAAGTATATTCTAATATACTATAGGGGGTTGACATCACCCCAAAAATGTGATAGCTTATATAGTATAGATTGAAGAAATGCGAGTTAAAGTGGATTCTTGGTATCCCCATGAAATCCCCATATATTTTTCCCTTATAAATCAATGACTTACAAAGCCTAAAAAAAGCTCAATAAAATCAATAACTTACAGCTTGACACATCCCCCCGATCCATGATAAGCTATGAGTCTGACAACAACTAGGAGTTGATTATGAGTAGTCTATATAGCGATGATGTGAATTTACCCACGATGCCGCCAATCGAGAAATATGTGGTTCGCAACAAACAGGGTCATATCTATCACGAAACGCCAGATGGGTCTGCTGAAGAATTAGAGAAATGCCATGAATTGCTGTATTCTTTAACAGATGCCGAAAAAGAGTATCCTAAGCAGTCTGATGCATATGTGCAATTTGTTTTTGCAGAGGAAGAAGATGAATCTGTACATTGAAGGTTATAGGAGTCATAACAAGACTCTGACAACTTTGCTAACAGATGCTGCTTATTACTATGTCTATACGCTCTTAGGTGGGCGTATGGCTCGTCATATTACCTTAGATTTAAAATTGACTAAAGACCTTCATCACAAAGAAGGTGCTTATGGGTATTGTCATATTACGGGTGATGTAAACAAACCTAGAGAATTTGAAATTGAATTAGATGCGTCAACAAAGCATCAATTTGGCCATCTTCTTATATGGCTAGCGCATGAGACGGTGCATCTCAAACAATTCGTGAAAGATGAATTATTTGATTATGCTGAAGGTGGCAAGGTACAATGGAAATCTAAAACATATAAGCGAGGCCTCAATTATAAGGATATGCCTTGGGAAAATGAAGCTTATCGTTTAGAGGAAAAGATGTATAATAAATTTATGAGAGAAGGAACAGATTATGAGCATGATTAATAAACTGACTTCATTAAGAATGAAGTTAGAAGGTGACATTGCCATGGCACGGTCCAATATTGATGTGTTTATGACCAGTGCTGTAGGTGTTGGTGAACACGGTGATGTTATGACAACAATAGAGGAACAGTTTGCTGTGATAGCAAATGCCCGTGATAAGTTGACTGAGGTTAACAATTACCAGAATAGACATACCGATGTAGATGACTTGAGCAAAAGTCATGCCCGGGAACATGGTAACAAGTGATTTTAAAATTGTTGAGGTAGTGCAACGTAAAGGCAAGTTTCATGTATTGCTTATTTTGGGAGAAAGTAGGCCAAAATTGGTTTTTACAGGTAATGAAATTCAGGCGACTAATATTGCAAAGTCTTTGGCTAAAAAATATAAATGCTTGATTCATTATACTTCCGATACAAGAGTATTTGATAATACAGTTAAACCAGAGGATGAACCACCTTTAGTGGAGGGGTGATATATAATGTTAAATATAGGGGAAAAGGTGGAAGATATAACGGCTAAGGCTTTACATATCGACCGCAACTTAGTAAAACAATCATCTAATTTTAGTTTAGATTTGGGGGCTGATTCTTTAGACGTAATAGAATTGGTAATGTGTTTAGAAGAAACTTTTGATATTGATATACCCGATACAGATTCGGATACTATTTTTACAGTAGAAGAAGCCACAACATACATTCAAGAGAAGGTGGCATTATATAATGAATAAAGATGAAAATTTTTATAGTTATCTATGTGAATATAGGAAAGCATTTCCTATTGATAAATTTGGAAGACTAGGGGGAATGTATAGTCTAGCGGATCTTCCAATTTCTGGTGAAAAAGTAATGCAGAGATTAGGAGTTGTATTTGCCAGAAATGAAGAAGAACGAATGTATCATGTTAGGGATAAAGAACACCCTGCGTGGAGTTTTTGGGTTCCTTATGGGGACGTTGATATTAATTTGGCTATTAAATCAGAATATAGGGTAAAGTAATGGAAATGTATACAAAAGAAATTTGTGTAGAAATTATTGAGAGTTTTCAAAAGCGATTAATGGACGCTGATAATTTACGACCGAATAAAGATGGGTTCCGAGATTATAAGATTTGTTGGCAGGCTATGCGACAAGAAGGTCCTGCTATATTAGGGTTAGCAAAACACCTTCTAGAGTATTTTCAAGAAACTGATGAGTGGTATAGAGAGAATAGAGGTATAATTGACCGTGCCTTCTATCAAGAGGGTATGCTTGAGGCCGAACGTGAAGAACAACGGGAAGAACGTGCCTATGAGTCTGAACAATTGAGAAAGGAGTTTGAAGCATTGACGCCTGAAAAACGTGAACAAATGAGAAAGGAGCGTGAGCGGGAGGCTGAAGCGGCCGCAGCGTATCTCAATGGCTGAAGGACTGTGGGCGGACTGGCAAGTAAAAAGTATTGCAACAGGGTTTTCACAGAAACGACCCAAGCAGGATTGGTTTGAAGACCCACATCATTATCAAACATCCTTAAAAAGTTGGGCTCATTTAGTAGCACGACAATTATACACAATGGAATTAGAGGAACGCCAACTTATCATGTTTATGTATCATATAGGAGTAGAGTTTTCCGGGGTACAAACATTTGACCCCAATGATATAAGTGCGTTACCATCAGACTATATGCCGCAAAATAGAGCAGCGGATGAATAAAGGAATAAGAGTATGAGTATAAAAGAAACAGGTAGTGCGAAGTTTGAGACGGAAGAATTAATGGATGCTTTTCTTAGCGGGCTAACTCCAGGTTCTACTGTTATGATAAAAGAAGATGGTTGGGAAGTTCGTTGGTGTCCTGGTAAGAATATTACCAAACACTTCGATGAGGGTGCTAATGGTTCAGAGGACATTTATTGGTACAGTCACGATAAACTATGGCAACATATCCCGGCGTTTGGGTAATAAGATATGGATATGTCAACATTAGCTATGAGTATCGTAACTGCCACTATGTCAGTTATGGGTATACCTATTAACGATTTGGAAACAAGTCAAGAGATTTATTGTGGTGCACAAAATGTTTACCATGAATCCAGAGGTGAGCCAGATTTAGGAATGGTTGCGGTTGCACAAGTAGTAAGCAATCGTATTAAATCACCTAGGTTTCCAGATACAGTATGTGAAGTTGTATATCAACACAAACAGTTTAGTTGGGTCAATGATGGACTACCAAATCAGCCATTATTGTCAGACCCTGCTGAGAGGGAAAGTTTTATCAAGAGCGCATGGGTACATATTATTGCCACTGAGCATCCTGATATTACAAATGGGGCTACACATTATCACCGATATGATGTAGAGCCCTGGTGGAGCTATCAAATGACAGTGGTAGCAATTATCGGTAAGCATATTTTCTATACAGATAAATAGGAGTTAGTAATGAAGAAATTAACAGCAGCTTTTATAGCCCTTGCGATGGCGACAAGTGTTAGTGCTTGTCAGTCAACCGGAGTGACTCCGCAACAGCAAGCACAAATTGGTGGTGCGCTGATAGGTGGGTTGCTTGGGTATGGCTTGGGTAAGGGTCACAAGAATAAGGATGCTGCCATCATAGGCGGTCTTATTGCTGGGGCAGTCGCAGGCGATTTTATTGGTCAGAAGTTATCTGCTCAGTCAAAACAAGCACACACCCAAACGGTAGCTCATACTCTTGAGTATTCTGCTACTGGTGTGACTAACAATTGGCGTAACCCAGACGGCGGTCGTAACCAGTATGGTCAGCACCAACGTGAGCAAGGTAATGTTACCGTGATGAATACGTTTAATCGAAACGGCCGTTATTGTCGTGAATTTCAACAGACTATCACCGTCGGTGGTCAGTCACAACAGGGTTATGGAACTGCTTGCCGTCAACCTGACGGTTCGTGGGAAATGATTTAATGCCTACATACAGATTGGTACATCCAGAAACTGGCAAGGTAGATGATTACCTTGTCAGTATTTCTGAAATGAAAGCCATGGTAGAACAGGGTTGGGTGCAAGTTTTTGTGCCCAATCCCAATTCTATTATTGCGGGCCGCACCACTTCAGGACAGGGTGGCGGTCAGTTTACTTCCCAGGGGTGGAAGGATGTATTAGGTGAAATTAAACGAAAGAACCCAGGGTCCTCAATAGACGTATAAAATAAATACTCCTATATACCTATAGGAGGATTACTTTTGAGTAAACACAAAAAAATGTATATTAATGCCCAAAATTTAGTTACTATCGAACCGATAGGTCCCGCACAAGAAAAAGCCTTTAAAGCTTTAGGTGAGAATAAAAATATGTTTCTCACGGGAGCTGCAGGTACGGGTAAAACTTTTATTTTGCTATACTGGGCTTTCAAAGAGGTGTTGGATAAAAGCACCCCATTTGAAAAAATTATCCTAGTAAGGTCACTTCTCCCTTCTAGAGATATTGGGTTCTTACCCGGCACATTGGAAGAGAAGTCTAATTTATACCAAGACCCATATAGAATCCTTATGAGATATCTATTTGAGATGCCAAACGAACAGGCATTTGCTGAGCTCTATGATAAGCTACAGTCTCAAGGGTCATTAGAATTTTATAGCACTTCGTTTTTACGAGGGCAGACATTTGACCGCAGCGTTATTATTGTTGACGAGTCAGAAAATTTATTGTTTCAAGAATTAGATACTATTATGACCCGTGTTGGTCAAGAGAGTAAAATACACTTTTCAGGAGATCCTGCACAATCAGACCTTAGGAAGAATAATGGAGACCGAGATGGTTACCATAATTTTCAGGCTATATTAGAAGATATGGAAGATTTTGTAGTAGTAGATTTTGATATTGGTGATATTATAAGAAGCGGTCTGGTCAGGTCGTATTTGATTGCTAAACACAACGTAGGCCTACGAGAAGGCGCTTAAAGGGAGTATTATATAATGAATGAAGAATTGAAAAGCAGTATGCCAGAATTGAAGGTACATAACATTGGCGGTATGCGATGGTATGAAGCACCTGATGGTAATAAGTATCCTTCTATAACAAGTGTGCTTAGTAAGAGGCCAGATAAACAAGAAGGTTTACAGAAGTGGCGTAAAAAGATTGGTGAAGCTCAAGCTAATATTGTTTCAGGCAAGGCTGCTCGTCGTGGTACTGCCTTTCATAACATATGTGAAGATTATTTGAATGGGGTGGAAGATATAACACACCATAAGGATAAGAATTTTCTTGCATACTGTATGTTTGGCGAAATGAAATCACACCTTGATGATAAGATTAAAGAGGTAGTACTTCAGGAACAGACCATGTATTCATCAAAGTATAAGGTTGCAGGCCGCTGTGATTTTATCGGCGTATATAATAATACTTTGGCAGTGGTAGATTTTAAAACTACTACAACACCAAAGAAGGAAGAATGGATTGAAGATTATTTTGTTCAATGCACCGCATATGCATCCATGTATGAAGAGCATACAGGTGATTCGATTGAAGATATTGTTATTATGATGGTAGCTGAAGATGGTCAAGTTCAAATATTTGAAAAGAAGACCAAAGATTTTTTACCAACATTGGAACAATATATGGATAATTTTTATAAATTTTTAGATGTAAGGACATTGTTGTCCTAACTTGACTTGCTGTATTTTTTGTGATATCATAAACTAGATAGGAGATAAAAAGTTATGAGAAAATTAGTACCAATAGCTGCTTTTCTGGCAGCGACCTCAGTTAGTGCTGGGGACTTCGACACAGTTGATGTTAAACTATCAGCAACTTCTGGCGCTTGGACGCTAGAGCACGTTGTTGATGGGACAGACATCAAAGTAAAGAAAGGATTTTCGCTTTTGAAGAGCGAGACTTCTGCAGGCATCCCCATGTCAGTAGCATGGTCAGCAGAAGACGGGACAAGTAGTGTTTCCGTCGCTGGTGGCATTGATGTGATGGGACTAGGCATTACCGAGACTGTCACATGGACAGAAGGTGGTGAATGGTCAACTGATGTTGAGGCAGCTTACAGTATGTTTGGGGTTGACATGACCGCTACACCGTCATTTGACCTTGATGAGATGGAATATGACGGCATCAGTTTAGGTGCTAGTTATGACATCGCCCTTGGTGACCGTTTGACAATTACACCGTCTGTTACTGCACCTTGGGACGAAGATGGCGACCGCTCTGACATCAGTACGATGCTCAAAGTAAACGTCTCCTTCTAAATAAATAAAGCGTGAAAGAAACTGATGACGAATCATTAGTAGACGGGACGGACGCCGGGGCAGTACCGGCCACCTCCACCAAACATCAATCGTGGGCCGAGATGTCTGAACGATTAGGACCTGGACTCGGAGGACGTAATGTTCATGGAGTTTCAGATCGGTCTAGAGATTGGTATTACTCACCTCAAGAATGGAGTAGAAGTATCGGATGGGGCAAAGTCCCAGATGAAAGAAACACCGAATTAAGGGGGGTGAAACAGGATCGACGTACGGACGAAAATGTTTCTGAGGATTCTGACACGAAAACATAAAAGCCAATGATGACTTTTATTTCGAGGATTATGCGCTAGCAGCGTAATGTCTTCCGGGGTTTTGGGACCTGTACCTTGTTAGCAAAACAGGTCCCACTAATTCTTATGAAAGAGACAAAAGTGGCCCCTGCTCAGGCAACCACACTAATGTTACCGAAACAGGGATAGGTAACATTTTATATTATGAATAAAAAAATTACCCCTAAAAAGTTTTCTCTTATAATTGAGGAGTTAGTATTAACTAAACGCCTCACCCATCTAGAAGCAATTATATATTATTGCGAAAAAAATAATTTAGAAGCTCATACCATAACTAAGTGGATGGATAGGACGATGAGAGAAAAAATACAATCTAATGCTGAAGATTTAAATTATCTACCTAAGTCGAGTTCGTTGTTTTGAGTTATATGGAAGCTTTTGACGCTTATCAACATTACCTTTCTATGAAATTACATTTTGAAAGGGATGCTTATGATTATTTCAAATACAATGGTAAGACTAATGCTACATTTTCTGCCTTTGAGAAGCGTAAAGATGGATTTCATTTTACTAAACTGACTCGTAAATTATCTGATGACCAAATAGTAGAATATTATGTAGCCAATTTTATTCGTGGTAAAAAATGGATAGGTGACTTTGATAAAAGAAATTGGACGCAACATAAAAAGGTTATTCAAAGTGTTGAATATAATTTTGAAAATGATTTTGAGAAGCTCTTGACAAATGCTGAAAAGTTTGATATACTATTTAAATGTGATAACGGAAATCACCCTAAGTTAGTTAAAGCTTATTTGGGTAAGAAGATAAGTTTAGAGACTTTGGTAATTTTAGAAAAACTTTTACAATACAGACAGAAATTTGATAACCAAATTATAGACCCTTATGTGTGGCCTGAAGTTAGTCAGTTGATGAGGAAGTACGAGCCGTTCTTAAAGGTAAATATAAAAAAGTGTAATGATATTGCTATAACAAAAGTAAAGGAGTTAGTATGAATGACACTGTACAAAAAGAATCTTATGTAGATGAGGCTAAAAGACGCATTGCTCATCTGTCTTATAAACTAGAGCAGGCGGAAGAGAAAGTTCGTCGGCTTGAATATGATAATGCTGAATTACAGCGTTGGTCAAATGATGTGTGTTTAACTAAGTTGCAAGAACTTAGTAATGAGTTGTCGATGCGGTATAATCAAAAGAAGTACCGTAATAAGAATTGGCGTAATGAGTTACAGCGGGTAGGTAGGGAAGAGACTACTCGTTGAGGAAATGAATATGGGTAATATTACCTATAAGAAAGGCCAACAGATAGTATTATATAATGACTCTACGGAAGAGCATCGAGCAGTAAAAATTATACAATACGATACCAGACAAGGTTGGTTAGCTGAATCTGCTGATGGTGAATGGCATTGGTATCATATGGATAATGAATATTGGCCTAATGTCCAACATTGGAAGTATGTTAAGAAGGCAGGTGATTAAATGAAAGCTGGAAAAGTATGGGGTAGTACAGAATTACTCTTAAAAACTCCTTTTGTTGAGTTGCATAGAATTTGTGTAAAAGAAGGTGGATTTTGTTCTATTCATACTCATAGACATAAATGGAATTTGTTTTATGTTATTTCTGGAGAGTTAGAAGTTGATGTCCACCAAAATGATTATGATTTGGTAGATACTACTTGTTTGATTGAAGGAGAATGGACTACCGTTAGACCTAATGAATTTCATTCCTTTAGAGCCATTACAGATGTTGAGGGATTAGAGTTGTATTATCCAGAACCATTATCGACAGATATTATCCGCAAAACTGTGGGAGGATTACAAGAATGTCTGTGAGTTCTATTCTTACTCTAGGTGATAGCTTAAAGGTAATGCAAAAACTAGTTGACGATGGAGTACAGGTTGACTCTATTGTTACAGACCCACCGTATGAACTTGGATTTATGGGTAAGGATTGGGATTCAACTGGTATTACATTTCATAAAGAAATTTGGGAACTTGCAATGAAACTTCTGAAGCCAGGCGGCCATCTACTTGCATTTTCTGCTTCTCGTAATTATCACAGAATGGCAGTTGCTATAGAAGATGCTGGTTTTGAAATTCGTGACCAACTGATGTGGTTGTATGGAAGTGGGTTTCCAAAGAGTTTGAATGTTGGAAAAGCTGTTGATAAAAAATTGGGTAATGAAAGAGAGGATTTAGGTAATTATAAAACACCAGATGGTAATCAAGAATTATCAACTTATAATAATTGGAAAGATGGTGAAGAACAAGAAAGAAGAACACCAAGAATTACGAGAGGAAATACAGAATACGAGGGTTGGGGAACTGCACTCAAACCAGCACATGAACCAATTGTTGTTGCAAGAAAACCATTATCAGAAAAATCTGTTGCAGATAACGTACTGAAGTATGGAACTGGTGCAATCAATATTGATGCCTGTAGAATAGAACTTAATGGAGATTATAAGAGTAAAGCAAATGGTCGGCCTTCTCTTACAGGATTGAAAGATAACTATGACTCTGAAAAGGCAAATATTCCCGATACTATTGGTAGATTCCCTGCCAATGTAATGCATGATGGATTACAAGAAGATTGGGCAAGATATTTTTATTCTCCTAAAACATCAAAGGCAGAAAGGGGCGAGGATAATACGCACCCTACAGTAAAACCGCAAGAGTTGATGAAATACCTATGCCGACTTGTAACACCAAAGGGTGGCACAGTGCTAGACCCTTTTATGGGCAGTGGTTCGACAGGAATGGCTGCTAAGGATGAGGGATTTGGGTTTATAGGTATTGAACGAGAGAAAGAATATTTTGAGATTGCAGAAGGTAGAATAACTGCTACTGCACCACTAACAGAGTTTATGGAGTAAGAAAATGTTTGTGACGTTAGTTGATAATATGGGAACTGACCTTTCTGTAGTGAATGCTGCAAGGGTATCGTTTGGTAAGAAACATGAGGAACTTACTAAAGGTGATGAGAAACTTATAACCTTTCTCGCTAAACATGGCCATTGGACTCCTTTTGGTCATGCAACACTATCATTTCATATAAAGGCACCCGTATTTGTTGCTCGTCAGTTAGTAAAGCATCAAATTGGTTTGACATGGAATGAGGTGTCACGGAGATATGTAGATGATGCTCCTGATTTCTATGATCCAGAACATTGGCGTGCCCGAGCAGAAGATAAGAAGCAAGGATCGAATGCAGATGAACACGTTGATTGGATAGGTCGTGCCGAAAGAACTAGTAGTAGAGTGTTTAAATCAAATGAGTTTGCATTGCACACCTATAATACTTTGTTAAATGCTGGTGTATGTCCTGAACAGGCTCGTATGGTGTTGCCACAGTCTATGATGACCGAATGGTATTGGACTGGTTCATTATATGCTTTCGCTCGTGTATGTAATTTAAGATGCCAACCTGATGCACAATTAGAGACTCAAGAAGTTTGTAATGAAATTGATGAACTCTCTAGAGATTTATTTCCTGTATCCTGGGAGGCGCTGAGAAGTGCCAAACACGACTAATATTTTTGTTTTAGGTAACGGTGAATCACGCCAAGGAATTAAATTAGAAGATTTATCTTCCCACGGTTTGATTTATGGTTGTAATGCATTGTATAGAGAGTTTGCTCCTGATATGTTGATTTCTGTAGACCCAGCAATGCATAATGAAATATTAGCAACTGATTACATAGAAAACAATAAGGTATGTTTTAGGGAAATGAATCATGCCCCCAATGAAAGATTTACTATGGTTAATGGAAGATTAGTAAGAGATTTAGTTGTGCCATGGGATCATCCCAACGTGACCAAAGTGCAAGATATAATAGCAAGTGATACTCGGAGACGGGATCAACATTTTGTTGTTAAGGCAGGTGAAGATGTATTAAAGAATGGTTTTTCTTCTGGACCTCAAGCAGCTAATATGGCATGTTGTCTTGAAAAACCAAGTGATGTTTATTTGATTGGCCATGACTTGTTGGATAATAACACAGATAAAATCAACAACATTTATAAAGATACATTAAATTATTCTCCCTCTACTGCTGCTCCAACTCCTGTAGGAAATTGGATTGAACATTTAAAGGTGGTTTTTCAAGACTGGCCCACAATAAACTTTTGGCATGTAGGCTTTTCTGGGTTCATTGCACCATGGGAAAAACTTGAAAATATACAATCAATACCTCTTTTAGAGATGTGGGAAAGACTAAATAAATGAATAATCACAAAAAAATATGTTTCGTGATTGGTAATGGTGAATCTCGCCGTGTCGTAGATTGTGAAGGTTTGAAAGAGTATGGTCAAACTTGGATGTGCAATGCGGCATACAGAGATAATACACCAGACCGGATAGTTTCTATCGACACAGAAATTACCCATGAGATTTACAGGTCTGGATATGCTTTCGATAATGTTTGTTATTTAAGAGATTGGAATAGATTACCGGCGTATGCTTATGAGCAATTGATAACGCCTGATTTGATTACAAAGAATGACGTAGAAAACATTAAAGACTACATACATGAAAGTAACCGCCAAGAAGGTTATGACGAGTTTGTAGTTAGCGGAGTAGATTTAGACACACTAGTTAAACTGAGAAACGAAACCCTCGCTAAGAATCCCGACGAGCGTCCTGAGAATATTGATATTGTTCTTGGTGACAAAAGAGCTGGTCTTTGGATTACTTGGTGCCCCCTAAAAGATAAAGTAATAAAAACCGAAACTCTACCTGGTAATACTGATTACCAGTTTTGTTCTGGTCCATTAGCAAATCTTTTAGCAACTTATCACGAAAAACCAGAGGAAATTTATCTGTTAGGCCACGACTTATATTCAACATCGGGAGAGTTTGCTAACAATGTGTATAAAGGCACAAATTGTTACATTGATCCCGCAGGTGGAGAAATTCCACCAGATAATTGGATACTCCAACATAAGATGGTTTTTGATAAATTTCCTAATACCGAATATTTCAAAGTTAATCCTAAATCGCTTTCAGTTGATGATAGAATTAACAGAGAAATAGAGGGGTGGAACAACACTCCTAACCTAACATACATTACCATTGATGAAATGTATGAAAGGTTAAATCACACCAACCAAAAGGAGGTTTTCTAATGGCTGGATCAACAGTAGTTGACACGATTAAGGGTTGGATTGGCGGCATCACGGATGTTGCTATTTCTTTGTTAGCCCTTGCTGTAGTGCTGCAGATTCTTTTCGGATCTTCAGTGTTGTTTGTTCCCGTAGATGTCATCGGGAATGTTTCAGGTCTAGTGGCATCACTAGGCGGAGCAGGCCTTGGTGGTCTAATCACCGTAGGCGTCTTGTATTGGATTTGGCATCACCGCCACTAAAACATTACAGACTAAAGGTATATGGGGGAGTTGCAACTCCCCCTAGTACCCATTTATATTATGTTAGTAAGTCATTCTCATAAATTTGTTCTTTTCCATTATCCTAAAACAGGTGGGTCTTCTATGACCTATGCGTTAGCTCCTATATTGAGTATGAAGGAAAACGCAACAGGCCCGTGGCAAGCTACACATCATTTTGATTTGATTCAACATCGACCAGTGAAAGAATGTAAGATACCGTATGGTTATTTTACCGCAGCCTTTGTGAGGAATCCATTTGAGATAGTTTTTTCTGCATGGGATGAAGAACAGTCGTTTGAAGAATTTGTGATGGAAGTAGTTCCTGATAAAACCAATATTGCTACTCGATGGACTCAATATGAATATCTTACCAACAGTGGTGAGAAACTAATAGATTTTATCGGTAGAGTGGAGAATATGGATATGGATTGGAAGAAATTCTGTTGGATAAATTCTCTACATAATTTAGAGTTGTGTAAACTAAATGTATCCGAAGAAAGGGATTATAAAGATTTTTATAATGAAAAAACTATAGTACAAGTGACTAAACTTTTTCAAGATGACCTCAACTATTTTGGCTATAAGTATTGACAAAGATAAATAGGTGTGATACCATGGAGTGTAGTGGTATTAAAATACGACTAATATAAACGCAGTACAATACGATAAACAAGGAGATGTATTATGTCTTTTGCAGACTTAAAAAACAAATCTGGTAGCTTTGAAAAGCTCCAAACTGAATTGGCCAAGGTCAACTCCCCCACACAATCATCTTATGAAGATGCCCGTATGTGGAAACCCGACTTAGACAAGAGTGGCAATGGTTTTGCTGTTCTTCGTTTTCTCCCCCAACCTGACGGTGAAGATTTGCCATGGGTGCGTTTGTGGAATCATGCATTTAGTGGTCCTGGCGGTTGGTATATTGAAAATAGTTTAACGACTATTGGCAAGAATGACCCAGTGTCCGAGTATAACACTGAGTTATGGAATAGTGGTAATGATGCTGATAAGGACACGGCTCGTAAACAGAAACGTATCCTGAAGTATTATGCTAATATTCTTGTTGTAAGTGATCCCAAACATCCAGAAAATGATGGCACTGTCCGATTGTTCCGTTTCGGTAAGAAAATCTTTGATAAGATTTCTGAAGCCATGAATCCTGCGTTTGAGGATGAAGAAGCAATTAATCCTTTTGATATGTGGAAAGGTGCTAACTTTAAGTTGAAGATTCGCAAGGTAGATGGATATTGGAACTATGATAAATCAGAGTTCGATAATCAATCTCAATTGTTTGATGGCAATGATGAGAAGTTGGAAGAAGTATATGGTAAAGTCCATAGTCTCCAAGAGTTCATCAGTCCTAAGAGCTTTAAAACTTATGACGAATTGAAAGAAAAACTTAATAAGGTATTGACCGGTAGTTCAGTCAAGGGTACTGTAGAGGCGTATAATCCTGCACCTCTTAATGTTCCTGATATGGATACTGTTGGTGAAATCGTAGCATCATCGGAAGATGAAGATACGTTACAATATTTTGCTAAGTTAGCAGATAATCAGTAAAGGAGAGGGGACGAAAGTCCCCTTTTTTTATTATCTTTAAGTAGAGATTGCAGCTAAAGCATTATATGCTGGCAATGGATTTTCAGTCATAGCCATAGTATTCATCAATTCTACATTACAAGTGTAACCTTGGTCTGGTCCGCTGGCTTGCATGATGTGAGCTACTTTAGTAATAATCCACCAGTTGCTTAATCTGTTTTCACCTAATTCTTTTACATCTTTTAACCCTGGTTGACCTGCACCAGCACCCACATGTGGTAAATCGGCATATGCACCCATTCCAACCCGTAAACCAGAAATACCAGGTAAAGTAATTTGAAGTCTTTGACCTGTTAGATGTCCCATTTGCATTTGTCTATCTAATGCATGAGAAGGTTCATTAGGTCGAGTAGGATAAACCACCCGCCTTGTGTTTTTGGAAATAACTGTATCAGCCCTAGATGATGCACTAGAAAATCTTATATGTCCTTCTGGCCATTCTGTTATTGTTTTAGCACTAACTTTTTTAATAGGATCATAGACAGGTGTTTTAGATGCATGGGAATATCTATTTTCTTTTAAAGCTTCTAGATAGTCAGATTTATAAACTTTATAAGATTTGGTTACTCCATTGTGTCGTAAATGTGTTCCACACCACGTACCCTCTTTAATGCCTGCTAATTTATCTCCAATATCTATAAAACTATGGGCCACGGTTCTTAACATAATGGCGGAATAACCTGTAACTATAGAACTACCTTGTGCATCTTGACCACCATCATTATCACTACCTGTTGTTGATATTCCTGGCATTATAGTAAATTCTAATCCTCCCTCCAAATCGGGAGTAGCAATTGGTCTGAAATAAAATCCATCAATTCCTTCATAAAATAAAAAGTCATTGCGTGTTCCTTTAAATACTTGTTCACTAGCTAAGGGTTTGGCTGTTTGAACATCAACATGGGGAGTCCAAGTGGGTGTATGTTTTTCTAAAGCTTCGGATGATTGTGCCAAATCATTTATAAAATCAAAGGGATGTATATTAGGAACTACATAATGTTTATTGTATAAAGTTTTTTCAATGTTTAATTCTTTATCTGTACCTACTACATTTTTCAGAACATCTTTTACTATATCAGAAATAACTCCTCTATAAGCTCGTGAAAGTCTAACACGATTATTTCTTAAAAGTTCAGGAGAACAAAAATGCAGTCTATAACTTAGACGCATAGTAGGAGTATAATTAAGTCTTTGTACTGAATGTATATGTAAAGGATTATCTGTAAAATCAACTGCAAAACCTTCGGGTGCTACATCTAAACCTCCTGTAGCAAATTTTAATTGTAATAATTCTTCCCCAATTATAGGTCCTGCTTGCATGAAATTGATGGGATCACTGACATCTAACCAACCACTAATACTAGTGCTACTAATATCTTCATATAAGTGAATGCCAGTTATATAGTTACTGATGGGATACATAGCACCGTTACCATGAATTATAAAGGCGCTTTGCTCAAAACCCTTGGGTTCAATCCCTTTGTGTCCCTTTATTTGTTTAGAAATCTCGTCTAAAGATTCAAGAATGCTGGCCATAATTAAGAGGATTTTTTAAGTAGTCTATTAAATTCTTCAACAAAAGTTTGTAGATAGATGGGACTTAATAGTTTTATTTCGGCTCTATCGTCGTTTAGAGTTCTTTCATATTGCATGTTGGTTACTGCAGCTGCACCAGCAAC
>VTLG01008026.1_pt1 | contig 19018 bp, 16 predicted proteins | sample 4694571 | NCBI WGS metagenome assembly VTLG01 (sample SAMN12604809, study PRJNA352737) | marine metagenome | biome: ENVO:00000447; feature: ENVO:00000209|ENVO:00000569|ENVO:01000036; material: ENVO:00002151; isolation source: viral sequences binned using virsorter ...
CAATCTTACTCTGAATATCAATTGAAGTGGATGGATAATCTGGTTCAATAGCACGACCAGAAGATTGTCCATATGCAAGACCAACCTTCTCATAATACATGGTAAGGTCAGTTCTGTCTGTTGTATAATTTGCTATAAACTCATCATTAATCTTTACTTCATTAACACCATCAGCATATTCAAAACATGCTAACTTGTGGTGAGAGAAGTTAGGAACAAACTGATTAGCAGTATAATCCTTAAATACCTTACCGTTAGGATCCCCATCAAACATGGAGAACTGCCAGAGATAACATCCACCAGTAACTCTGAATAAACAAGATCTTTCAATATCATCATTCTCTGGATCAGGAACATACTTAGGTCTTATCTTTGTTTTTCTTAAATCTAGACCAACAAGAGAAGTACCACGAGGAAGAATTACACCACCATATATACTGTTTAACTTATAGAGTTCATTATTAGGCGAATCTAAATCAAAATTAGAAGTTAAATCAAATGGTGGGAAATTATCAGATGTTGTCCCATCTCTAAGTCGATAATTATCAGATCCATCTGGAATATAACCAGGTCTATTATCTACAACATGTTCTCCAGGATATATTAATACAGTTGTTTTACCAAATCTATCATTATCTAATCCCTTCTGATATGAAAATCTTGATGCTTCTACTAAAGCACGTTGAATTGTTTTAAAAGGACGTGTTAATGAGTTTCCCTGATTCTCTATACTATCTGTTGCATCCAAATCATTTGGATTCACATAGAGAATGTTTCCTCTCGTCGATTTTAAAAAATTATCTAATCTGGAAAGACCCATCTTACTCTACTATAGTTCTTGTTATGGATTATTTATCATCACAAAAACCCTTCAATCAATAGGCACTAATTCAGGGTTCTCCAATTCTAACTCAAATATCATTGGATTACACTCTTCTTGCATTAAATAAGAGTATGCCATATAAAGATCATCTTCTTTCCATCTCCTTTGCCCATTAGCAAGAGAGACTATTTCTGAATCATCTTTTGCAACTTCAGGTAATTCATCAAATGTAAATGGAACATTCTGAATGAAATACATAAGAACAAGTTTTTCACCATCACTAGTATCATACCAACAATATTGAGTGTGTATGAGGTATTTCATTTTTCTATTATTTTTCCTCCGTTTTATTTATCGTTTAATGTGGATTATAAAGTCCAAGATAATAAACAAATAAACAAACGGTGACAATCATCGCAAGACCAATAAAATAAATCATAATCAAATAGGATCAACGTAGGATACAGTGTCAACAGGGGCATGTTCACGAACGTAGTTTAATACGCTTATAAACTCTTCAGGGGTATCACACTCTACAGTTTTCTTATCTCCCTCATTAGAATAGATGTGAACAGTCCTTCTAACGGTGTCCACAACACAACGAGATAAGTATTCTTCTTCCATAGAGTGTCCTGCATATCCCATCAGTATACGGTAGATGGGAACTTTTGTCAAGATTACATAGTTATGGTATTAGGTGGACCTGCAAAATCAGGATCATCATATCGTGGGTTTGCTACACCAGGTTTGTAATTTGGATCAGGATAATCAAAACAATCTTTACCAGCATACTCAATTATAAGTGGATTAATATCTTTCCTCTCCGCATATACGTGATAGAAACAATCAATTGGCATACCACCCATAGATTGAAGATATATCTTTTCATCATCCCATCTCTTTATAATAATATCTTGATGTGCTCCAACAGGTTGAAGTTGAACTGTAATACTATTAATATGAACTAGATCCTTCCAATATCTTGGTAAAACGATTTCCTTTCCTCTCCTCAATCTACCCCTATGGTAAACTGCAACTTCTGGTCCCTCAATACAAGCATATCTTAATCTCCACCCTTCACCTTTACTTGGGTGCTGAATATCAAAAGGTTTTGGTTTTGAGTCTGCTTCAACAAATCTAGCAGATAAAGTTTTTCCACTCGTTCCTGTCCTAAAATATGCTTCACCCTCATCATTAATCCAGACAGTTCCGTCATTAATATTAATTGCCTGTCCTGCACTACTAGTAATATTAAGAGTACTAGATGTTCCATCATCACCCTCTATAACTGTATTACCCTTCACATATAATGATCTCTTTGCTGGAACACAATCTTTATCATCATTCTTTGTTCTACCTACCATCAAGGTGGCAAAATTATCTGGAAACTCAGTAGGACCACCAAAAACTGCTGGACCTTCAGCGTGCATAGATCCATTTATCTTTTCATCACCTTCTTTAATGGCAGGAACTATTCCTGTTCCTACTTGGAGTCTTCCTCCGCAATTTATATCATCAAATCCCCAAGACATTTTTATTCCTCCTATACTTGATTGTTTTCCTTTTGGAATCTCTGGCCACCTGTCTTAGAGTCTTTCTTAGCACAGGCATCAGTTACTCCTCTAATTATAGACCCATACATCTTCAAGCAACTATTAGCAGCTATACTCATAATACCAGTAGTAGTGATTTTGGTCAACGCTTTGGAGTCTAAGATTATCTTCTTAGTTTCATGAACTGTAAAAGTTTCAGTAGCAGTGCATTTGATGTGACCTTTTGCACCACCTTCACCAATAGCAACTAATTCAATATCAGTTCCTTGCAATCTAATCTTACCATTAGTAGCAGTAATACAGATATTTCCATTAACTGCATTTAAAATTAAAGTATCATCTGCTTCCTCCCTATCCTCACCACACTCAACCTGAAAATTACCAGGACTAGTAGAACTTGTCCACCCTTTTCTTTGACCATCAATATCTAAAGAAAACTGATGCCGACCATCAGGAGTATCAAGCATTACTCCTGCTGTTACATCTGCTTTCTTATGGATATGTCCAAACTTAATGGATCCTTTTTCATTACCATATCTTACGGCAGTATAATTTTGTTTGGCTTGACCATCACCACCTCTATTCAGTTTTTGATTATTAGCTGTAGGCATTTTAATTAAGTAAGATTATCGGGAGTTCCAGGAATGTTAAGTCTAGGGTTGTTACTGTTAATGTCCGTACCCTGTCTCTGAATTGCAGATGGTGGTGTGGTGACTTCAGCATCGATGCTCTCCTGTAGAGTATCATATATCTGAACCTTTTGACCTGGTGTGTCATAGTATCCAGCAAAACGAACACCATCTTCATAGAAAACAGCACCATAGTAAGGTTTACCATCATAGTATCCATTCTGTTTCAATCCAGGAAGATCAGTAACCTGAATTAATCTATCAGGTTCAACCCCAATAGGATCTACAACAGGTTTTAATATAGGTATACCTTTATATCCTATACCAGTAGAGGTTCTTGGTATTATCGAAGGATATACTCTAAATCCATTTAATGTATCTGGTATATTAACTTTCAATATTTCACCAAAAGGTTCACATTCAAATGGGAAACATCTTTCTTCACCTGTTTCAGGATTTATAACACATACTACATCATTAGAACAATCATAGTTTATACCAGGATTTTCAGGAACAATATCAACCAATTCTAAAATAACTGGTGGACCTGCAGGAGGATCACCACCACCAGATCTTACTACAGGAGGAAATCCATTTCCTGGATCTGTAATAATAACATCAGTAACAATACCAACACCATTTATCTTCTTAGGACAAGGTGGTGGAATAAGAATTGCAGAAATACCAAGAGGATTAACTGTCCAAGGTTTACCCTGTGCTGTTCCTGTTCTTGGATCTACCTTTGCTACTTGTGCTTTTTTAGTAATTTTTACACCAGCAACAGTAGGATTACGGGCATATTCAGCATTGAAATCTAAATTGGTTAAAACTATTTCTACAGTTCTTTTTCCTTCAGTAACATTGAATTGACCCTTATTTACGTTAGTTTTACCTTCTGCTCTCAAAACATCCACACCATCAACTTTTACAACCAAACTATCATCAACTTCTGCTTGTATATCATAAGTTCCTGTATCATAAAAATCAACACCACTCCATGTCATTGTCCATGTCTTACCATTAAACTCAGCAATATATTCTTCATCAGTATTCCAAGTAGGAGTAATTAAAGCTCCTAATGTTTTAGAATTTCCATAAGTCGAAATAGGAGGTCCAGAATAAGTAACACCATTTTTCACAGATCCACTAGTAAGACCCTCCCCATAATTTACTTCAGTTGCCTCTTTAGGAATAATAAACTTACAAGTCGTTCCACTAATATCATAGAACTTTCCTATAGTAGATGAACATAATAAGTCATTATAATCCTCATCACTAGAGTCCTCCATAGCAAGAACCTGTTCTCCTTTAGTTTTCAATTTACGACCAGTTAAATTTAGATTATAAACTTTTCCATATTCTAAATTTTTAGTAACTGTTTCATTAATTTGTGGTCCTTTACGAACTTTAGAAAACTCAAAAACATCATTCATCGTAATTCTATTAGCATTATCTGCTGAAGATGTTACTTTAAAAGTTACATCAATATTCTTCGGTCCTTCAGTAGTAGTTTGAGTTTGTTTAGATGCCCAATCTGCTGTGCTAAAAACTTTCTTATCTATTGTACTGTAAATATATTGCTGTGAATTCTCAACTTCAGCAGTTATTTCTATAGTCTTCTTTTCTAAAAATATCTTTTTAGCTTTAGGAGATGGTGTTTTAAAAGACTCCAATTTCTTATCAGAATTAGATCCAAGAACTTCTACACCATCAATAAAAAGCTTTCCAAAATTATCTACAGTTCCCTTCACTCCATAAAATCCTTTATAAGGAAGTTCTACTTTCCACGAATTTCTATAAACAGTTCCAGCACCATCAGTTCCCTTCAACCCCAAAGGAGGAATTGGAGATATTCCATATCTATTAGTAAATTTACTCCAAGCATCCACTCTTACTGGATACCATATCTGATCAACATCTTTGGTGGATCTAGTCGTCCAAATAGGATTATTAGGACATCTACCTTCTTGTATCTGAGGTGGTTCCTTGGGTGTTGGAGCCATAGGAGCATCGATAGTCATCGCAACTCCAAATGGATTTTGATTCCAAGATTTATTAGAGACAACTTCTATTTCATTCGTAACAAATGCTGCCTTTACATCAACAGCAAGTGCCATTGGATTACCAGATGCTATTGTTGCACCTGGAATTTGTTCCAAAACTGCTTTTAAGGTATAAGTACCAGATTTAAAATATTTTATATCAATAGTTTTACCCCTACCTGTTCTTCCATCACCACGAATCCTATATCCCTCTTTAAGTAATACAACATCTTTAACATTAGCAGATGAACTTTTACCACTAAACGTAAGAGTGGCATTATCATCAACCATCGTTGAGATGGCATAATTTCCATCTTCAGGGAATGTAATGTTATTCCAAATAATCTCATGAAATCCTGCGTAATCGTCACTAGATGAACTAGGAGAAGAAAGTTGATTTATACTTGTAATTTTTACATCAGCATTCCAGTCAGTTCCATGACCATCCAATAAACCAATAGTGTCTTGTGCATTATTGGGAATAGGTGTTCTACCAACTCCACCAAGTATCTTTACTTCATATTTTTTACCTGCAGTAAAGATTCCCATACCTCTATCAGTGGTTCTTGTCACCCACTCTCTCTTCATAAAAATTTCACCATCATCTGCCTGTATCTTTACTTCTCTTACAGCAAGTCCTGCTCTTCTAGGATTATCATTTACATTCAATCTCAATCCAACTTTTACTCTTCCACTACCACTAACCTTTAAATATGTTTTTCCATTATCCCCAACCTCAAATTTTACAATACTTTTTTCAGTATTCTTTTTTACATCAGGAACTGCTGCAGGATTAAAAGGAAGAACACCAAATTGATTTATAAAATTAGCATCTTTACCAGGACTAGGATTAATCTTCCATAACTTTCTATTTGATTTGTTTATAAAATCAATCGTATTAAATACTTTTGCCCTATTTCCGTCCTGTTTTATCGTCGAATCTTGTTTAGGTAATGGTGGTGGTGTAGGAATAGAAAACTTACAAGTAGTTCCACTAATGTCATAGAACTTTCCTAAAGTAGTTGAACATTCTATATCGTTATAATCCTCATCACTAGAGTCCTCCATAGCAAGAACTCTTTCTCCTTTAAGTTTCAACTTTCTTCCAGTCACCTTAACATTATAAACTTTTCCATATTCTAAAGGTTTAGTAACTGTCTCATTAATCTGAACACCTTTACGTTCTTTAGAAAATTCAAATACTCCCTCCATTTCAATTCTATTAGCATTATCTGAATTAGAATTTATATTAAATGTAACAACATTAGTAGACTCAGTTACTTCACCAAGATTTGTTCTGATTTTTCTTTTTTCTTTAAATTGATAATTTAAAAGATCTATAGTAATTTTAGCAATCCCTGCCTCCATATGTTTTTTAATCACAGATGGTTTTGATAGGATATTTCCTGCTGCACCACCAGCTCCTATATGAAAATTATCTACTGGTTCATTATCAATATACAATCTTGCTTCATTATCACACTGAACATTAAAAATATAATCTCCTTCATGTGGAAATTCTTCTTCCCATTCTAAGGTATATGTTTTTCCTGCATTATCAGAAGCAGGTACATTTGAGGGAGGAATAGGAGATATTGCATACGTATTCATAAAATTATTTTTATCATATTCAAAATATTGATTACCCTGAACTGTTTTTGATGGCATAACAGGTTTACACTTCCCTTCACAAACTTCTTTCCATTCAGGAAAAGTCTTCATTCCTGCTTCAATCTGAGCAAGACTCTGACCACTAGCTTGTAGATCCTTCCAATACTCAAGACCTCTTGGATCACCATTTCTTCCAAATAATTTTATATAAAGATTGTCAATTGCATCATTTGTTGCTGGAACTGCACCCCATGCCCAATGAAAAACATCAAAAACTTCTCTTGTAACTTTATCTGGAGAAGTTACCCTTAATGGTGGTTTTTCTCTTGTTGTCCACCACTGCAAAATTCTATTGTTTTGAATACGAGTTCCATCTTTTAAAGTCGCAAGAAACTTCTGATATTGCTCAATTTCATAACGAATAGGATCTTTTGATTTATTAAAATAAACAGTAGGATCCCACTTACCTAAATCTTTTCCGTCTGGACTCCATCTCTGACCATATCCTATCTTCTCAATCTCTGGAGCACATCTCTCCAAATCATACTCTTCATAATCTTCTTCTGCATCAAACTCTTCTATCAAAACTTTATCATCGGATGATCTTGTCTTGATGAATGCTTCAGCAACCACACCAGATCCTTGCCCTGTATCATCACTTATATCAACTATAGGAGGATATTGATAACCAAACCCACCATGAATAACCTGAACTGCTAATACAGAACCATCAATACCTATAATGGGAGATGCTTGAACTCCTACTCCTCCACCACCATAAAAATCAACTGCTGTTTTATCTCTTGCATCACTAGCACCCTCTTTAGTAGTTCCTCCAACAATAGGAGTTGGAAGATCAAATGCTTCATCAATACTTTTACTTGTATCTCCTTCTAAGTTTAATCCAACAATACCACTGCAATTATCATTCGCAGACATCTTGCCTGGAAGCATCATTTCTGGAGTTAAATTATTAACTTCGTTTATATTAAGATATTCTACTTTATCTCTATTTCTAAAAATAAACTGAGTACCAGGATTTAACTTGGCTTCCTGATTTGCTTCATAGAGACCAATTCCTTCCACAAGACCTCTATCAGTTGAAATATATCCAACCTTAATGTCACATTTAGTTGCTGGTCCGAAAAGATCGAATGACATATTTTAGTTCTCTATAACAGTTATTTATTAGAACATATTGAACTCAGATTCGTCAGCAACAACAGCATCAATTTCATCTTGAGTAAAAGAAGGATTATCTGTTAAATCAACATTAAGAGTGGCTTTTGTTGGTTGAGCAAACTGTTCAACAACTTCACCAGGAATAGATTCTCTAACCTTATTAACAGCTTCCATAATTGCGGGCTTACTTGGTAATTGAGATTGTTTCTGACCTGACCCTCCACTACAAAAAGTATAGTAATCAGAAACTGCTTGATTAGGTGGGAGTTCAAAAGGAAAAACATTCATTTTAATATTCTCAAAATTCAATGCTGATGTCATATTACCTTTAATATTTCCCAACTTAGAAAGCATACTGGTAATACCTCCTAGTGCTCCTCCTGCAGTAGACAACTCAGTCATCATATCACCTATGAATGTATCCATACCATCAATTATATTATTGTTCGTTTCTTCTATCTTATCTTTATTAGCAGCTATAACTGCAGCTATAGCATCCTCAGATGCACAAATAGGAACTCTGGGTATTGCTTTTGGTTTTTCATCTCCTGTAGATGTATCACTAAATGCAGCATTTAATGCTTGAGATATTAATCCTGGTCCTGCATCACTATCCTCCAATCCTAACATATTATTCAATACACCTTCCATTAGACCACCCATACCTCCCGTCATCTCATTAAAACTTGACAACATATTCTGAGTCATATTATCTTTCAGATCAAGCATGTGCCATCTTTTACTTGCAGGTAATGCAGAAACTGCAGCAGTCATTTCTTTGTTTAGTTTCTTCTCACTATATTCCATCACCTTATCCATCACCACTTTCATATACTTTGATTGAGTTTTAGAAGAATCACTAATAACTTTCTTTAGATTTCTAACTCCCTCTGTAATTGAAACAGCATCGGTATAACTTGATAATGCATTCATAGCTTTATCAATGCTCTTTGTCATATTGTCCATATCAGTCTGCATAGCCTTATTGCAAGACTCAACAATATTATCTGGATTTAATAAAACTCTTTTTTTACAAAATGTCTCATCTAATTTAATAGTAGCAGCAGTTTGAATGTGAGGTGATTCGGATTCAATTGTTGCTCCTGGATTTACTTGTGATCTAGGAGAGTTTGCTTCTTTTTTGAGTGCTGCCATTCCTTTGGCAACTCTATCTTTAATTAGATTATCCTGTGCATCTTTAGAAAAACCAGGATTATCCTTTAAAATTATTTCTGCTTCTGCTTTTGCACTATTAATAAATTTTTGTTGTTCTGAGCTTATTGGAAGATTGGATGGTAATCCAAACTTATTTAATTTAACACCAGAAACAGGATCAGCTAGTTGTTTTGCCTGTTTAGGATCTTTTGGTTTATCAACTACCTTATCACCATCTGGAACTTCAGGTTTACTAGTCCCTTTATAATCTACATTTCCTTCAGCAAAACCACTCGTTGCTAAAGTTCCTGGTTGGGTATTACTAACTCTATTATCACCAATTTTAGTTGCTAATTCTGATTGGGAGTTGTTTCCCATCACTCCCATAATAACAGGTTGGTCTTGTTCAGGACCGTCTAAGAAGAAACCAAAAACAATATTACCTTGCCTTATTAAAGGAGTTTGACCAGAACTCTGTAGATATGCACCTGCAGTAACAGGATACATTATGTTTGCCCAAGGAAGATCCTTAGATTCAATACCACCTTCACCTGCATCATGAAGACCAAAGATCCTTACCTTGTATCTGTATCCCCAACCAGGAATACTTTGCTTATCCTTAAATTTTGCAGAATTAATATTATCTCGCCAGTAGGAATCATCAGAAACTTGACCGATCCACCAATTGAATCCTTGGCCAAGAAACTGTTGATTAAATAATCCTCCTCCTTCTACTGACATCCTTAATCGTCGTATACTCTACATTCCAGTGAATCTGGATGATTATCACAATAAACTTCTAAATGCTTGTCCTCGTGCCTTGTGTGCCAATCATTAATCTTACCTTCATTCTTATTCACTTCATCCTCTGAGTGAGCATGGAAGGCATCGTTGTGCATCTCTAGGTCTGCCTCAGTATATTCAATCATACCATGATTGATATGCTCCTTATGATCCTTGGGATCAATATACACCTCATGTTCTAGATCGTGATTTGGAGTGTTGGTTGTCATAAATTCCTCTTAGTTAGTTTTACCCTTAGTTGGATTACCATCTCGACCAAAGGAGTCTCTAATCAAATTCAACTTAGTATAAGTCTCTTTGGCAGTAATGTAGTGACACAAATCTGCTATAATATATAGACCTCCATCCTCCTTATTTACTTCGTCGCCACAAGCTTTGTTTTGACTTTCACCTATTTGAGGAATGTCCATAAAAACTGCATCACCTGCATGTAAAGAGAACTCACCAGGTATTGTAATTGTAATTTGAGAAGCGAATAATTGATTATACCTCATAATAGACTGATTTACAACCTCATTCTTCTCAAAGTTTTCATCCTCTGCTTTTTCAATTTGTTCCTCAGTCTCACCCATATGCTTTTGCCCTACTGTATTAAGGTAATATGTGGTTCTAGAAAAATTAGCATCTGCACCATCTTTCTTAAAAACATCATTCTGGGTTGGTAGTCCTTTTCCAGCTAATTTTAATTTCTCTTCATTTTCATGAGCATCAATAATTTTAGTCTCATATTTTGTATCAAAAGGATTAATTGCAATACTACGTATACTATATGCTCCCTGTGCAAGTTTTTTCTGGACATTTACACGATTATCTGTATCTAATGTAAGTGCCTTTATATCATACTCAGGTGGGATGCCCTTACCTGCTGTATCAGGTGTTTCATTATAGATAATTGATTTCTTTTTGACACCAGATAATAATGTATCAATAGACTTAAATTTATATCCCTCAGAAGTTTCATAGAAAAAATATCCTGCACTAAAACCAAGTTCTTGACTCCCTGCTGATACTGCTTTTTTAGATAAATCATTCAACACATAAAATGGTTTTCTATTCTTACCAATATATTGAATAGGATTTTTAGTATCTTCAATATCTAACTTATTTTCAGTTTTTAGAACCTCCTCAAATATCTTTTTTACCTGTTCAGAAATTTGATCAGCAGAACAATATCTTACTCGTTCCTTTTCATTATCAATAAACCCTTTAGATACTAAGTCCAACTCATATGCTTTACCTGTTGTTTGTGAGTCAGTAGGAATAGGGGTGATTGAATTGATGTATAAACTATTATCATTACCAAACTTTATAGTATTATCCTTATTATCCGTAAACTTTAAACTTACTTGCTCCTCACCAACTATAGGTAAACCCTCAACAGCACTTATTTTCTTCTTATCCTTTCTTGATCTTGATTTATTACCCTGCCCCCTCCCAGTCTTAACCGTTCTTGTCATCGTATTACCAGCATCACTAAAAACTACAGATGCTCTTACCGTATCTTGCAAAATACTCTCATAATATAATACGCGAACTGTTCCACTTATTAAACTTACAGTAGAACTTGAATTTTCATTAGAAACAACATCTATCTGCTGCAAAAGAGCAGGACCAGATTGCCTTACCTCTGCTTGCTTTTCTCTTCTTTTAGTGCCAGATAGTCTTGCCATAGTTATTCCTCCTAGTTATATTTAACCACTCTTATAAAGTGCTTCGTCAATCTCCCTACTACCACCTCCACCACCAACAGAAACTGGTGTTATTGACTCTTTAGTTTCTGTTTCTGGAGCAACATCACCTCCAGTTTCAGATCCAGATTTAATAACTATTGTTTCTTCCTCGTCATCATAACTTGAAATATTATTTGTTTTCTTAGCAACAGAATTTACATCTAATGGAATAATATTTTCAGCATTACCCTGAAGCTTCACCCGTCCTCTATCAATCTCTACCTTTTGCATTCCATGTTTCATAATCAAATCAACATCTCCAGCATATTTTGGATTTCCAACCATATCACTATGTGCTTCTCCAGTTTTTATAGAATTAATCCTCAATTCATATAAAGCTTGTTCTATTTTATCTTTTTTTCCTGAACTCAACATAGAGTAATAACCTTCTTTATTTCTCTCTTGCATTTTAGTAGTTTTTTTCTTCTTATCTTCTTTAGGCTTCTTCTCTTTAAAAATAGCATCATAAAGAGCACCAGCTAATTTATCACCTGCCCATCCTCCTAGAGCAGCACCCACAAGAGTACCACCTACTGGAATTACACTTCCTATTATACCACCTAACCATGCTGCTAGACCTGCACCAATAGCCATGAATGCTGCTCTACCTAATGGTTCTTTAAATACAAAATAATTTAAAACAAAGTCTAGTAAAGCACCGATAAATGGAATTTTCTTTACAATAGGACTAACGACTTTCTTAAGTGCCTTCAATCCTTTTAAGCCAGTTTTTAATCCAGTTTTTGCTAATTTTGTTGCAGTCTTTGCTGTTGTTTTTGCCGCAGTAGTTGCTGTTTTTGTTGCAGTCTTTGCTACTTTCGTTGCTGTTTTTGTTGCTGATTTTATTACAGGGGTTGCTGTTTTTACTGCAGTTTTTACTCCCTTTGTCGCAGTCTGTGCTACTTTACCACCTGTTTTGACTATATTTTTACCAAGATCAATACTCTTCCCTACAAATTGCTTTGCTTTAGCAAGTTTTCTCAGTCTTCCAAATTTCTTTACCCTAAGCAATCTATCTGCTCTAAGTTTTTTAATATTTTTTAATCTTTTTAATTTTGCAGCACGTTTAGGATCAAAAAGTCTTTTTATTCCTTTTTTTGCTCCTTTAAGACCCATCCCAAGCATACCCATCTTCGACCCAACCATCGCAGCAATAATTGCTACATTTAAAAACTTGGTAAGAGTTGATGCAAAATTCTCAAACTGTTTTTGCTTATCTTTACCAAATGTATCACCAACCCATTCACTTGTTTTCTCATATGCATCATATCCTATATCAATAAAAGTTACTAACCCATCCAAAATTTTACCACCAAACCCAATAACAAAATCAGCAATATTACCCAAAAATTTAACTGCCTTTATTATCTTTGGCAAAAACTTAATTAAATTAAAAGTCAACCACCCAACAAGAACCTCACTAATAAATTTCTTAATTCCATCTAAGAAACTAAGTTTAGGTATTAATGATTTGGGAGTTTCTTTCTCACTATCATCCTTATCTGGTTTTTCTTGATCCTTTTCCTGTTTTGCTCTTTGATCATCTTCTTTTTGCTTTATCTCATCATTCTGTCTTTTTTTCTTCTCAGCAAGAGTTCCCTTTAGAAGGTCATCAACCAATATTATTTTTTTCTGAATAGTAAAAACAATATTACTACCTTCTTTAGGAGATTTTATTAAAGAAGTTTTAGGAGTGACTGCTAGACCTCCTCCTGTTTTTCCTTGTGGTAAAAATTTTTGAGCAGTTATTGCCATTATACACTAATCCCCAATAACTTTATCTTTTCAGGGGATCTCATGGCAGTAACATTAAAACTAGGGATCTCTTGTCCCGATTTTCCTGTGTTTGGTTTATCTGCCATATTTTGTTTCTCTTCTGCATATGCAACAGTAACTTTCTTTTTCTTTATTGGTGTTATTTTACTTGCTTCCATTCTTCTTTTTGCAGCACCTCTACCCATCTGCACTCTCCTTACTTGACCACCACCTTGGAATGCTTGTACCAAACCACCACCATTCATTCTAGCACTTGCCGTTATACTATCACCCAAATTACTCATCACCTGTGCTTGTGAACCTGGAACCACCACATTAATTACACGTTGCAATTCATCAGGTTGAGCATAAGGATTTGTCTCCAGAAAATTGTCAAGTTCTTGAATTTTTTCAGGGTTGTTTGCCATACCCTCCCTTATCATTTGTATTCCCTGATTAAATGAATCAACACCCATCTTACCAAAATTAGGAACTACTGTCCCATCCATCAACTCCATAGATGGCATTCCCCTTGCAGCAAGTCTTTCTTTTGCTTCTTGCGGTGAAATATAACTTACACCATATCCACCCATTAATGTTGGTTTATTAGTTCCACCAGCAGCAGCATTTAATCCCTCAAGAGTATTAGCACCATACTTCTGAACTGCACCTTTACTCATCACAAACTCACCAGGAGTTAGCATCGCAGGAACTGTATCTGTATTACCACTACCAGGAACTGTTCCACCTTTATTAAAATTCATCATGCCAGGCATAGATCCTGTCTCAACATACCCTTGACTTGGTTGAATATCAGCTGTTTTTTCATTAGGATTTGTTATACCCTGATTATCTTCCTGAAACTCTTCTACAGTTAAAGTACTATCATCATCTTGTTCATCAAATGCCTGTCTATTTTTCTTTATCTGCTGCTGTGCAAGTATCGCACCACCCCCAAGAAGAACAGCAGCAGCAACATAAGGATTCATCATTAACCTACCAATAGCTAATAACATCTTAGGAACCCACATCGCCATTTTAATCAACAAACCAGTCACCATACTTGTCAAGGCATTTCCAAATAACAAATACCCACCCAACATTACTGGCCACCAATCCTTAAAGAATTTGATGATACTTTGCAACTTACCTTGATTTTCCTTATTACCAAACCACTCTAGTATTTTAAATAAAACTCTACCAAGAATAACATTTCCTATAAAATCTAACATTTTTTGCCATGCACTCTTCATGGGTGCAAGTAATGTAGTTGCTGTTTTCTTTAAACCATCAAATACTTTAAATTCTAATTTATTTTCTTCTCTTCTTCTTTTAAATCTCTCTGCCATATTCCTTAAAAAGGAAAAATGTTTCTTATCCTGCTTTTTCTCTGCTTTTAAAGTTTCAACAATAGAGTCAACACCTTCAGCAACTTTTACTATTGCACCTCCCATTTCTCCCTTTCCCATAGGAAGAGATTTCTGTTCCTTTTTATCAAAAAACTTAGAAGGACTTATCGTTTTTTTAGTTGCTTTCATTCCTGCACTTGGTGCAGCTTTCTTTCTCTCTTTTCTTACCCGTATTAATTCTTCTTGTAAAATATCTGCTCTTGCACGTCCACTACCACCAGCTCCTTGCAAACTAACTATAGCTTCCATCAAGGCACTAAGATAATCCTCTGGAGTCTCAAGCTCCACTAATTCATATCCGAGATCGGAAAGTATTTTTACTGGACTAATCTTAACTAGCATTAGATTGTTGCTGTTGCTTTAAATTTTCTTCCTCAATATGCTGTTGAAGTAGAGCTACATAGATGTCTCGTTCCCAAGGCATCATATTTTCAATCTCTGTTAAGCTATATTTATGGTACTGCATCAAAGCAAAATTCAGTTTGAAGTAACTCTCCAAACTCATATGCAGTAGGGCTATGCGAAAAAAGACGCTAAACCCTCCAAAACTACATCACTCTTCACTTTTGTCTTGGGGTTAGTAACCTTGACCGTATGGGATAATTTAGGCATCGTCTCAAAGAATGATTCAATCTCTTTGAATTGATTGGTATTCATTTGCTCTAAGAAATCCTTCATTTCTTTCTTAGTACAATCAGCAGCAGCCCATACTTCATCTTCAGTATAAACCTTATCAATACAAGTAGCAATCAGTTCAAATGATTGATCCATCACATTACTATTAAAATCAAAATTGTTCTTAATAAATTGATCAAGTGATGGATACTTCATTTCCATCATAATAGAGTCATCTATTTTGATTTTATTGGTGTGATTGTCATCTCTCTGAACTTCAATCTCATCAAGGTTAATAGTTACTGGAACCTGAGTCTCTTCATCATCAGGACAAATAATATTAACTTCTAGATCCTCTCCAACAGACTTGCCACGAATATTTAAAAATAAGTATTCAATATCAAATGTAGGTAGATTTTCTACTTTTACTCCTTTAGAAAGAATGCAACTCTTAAGAACTGCTTTAATAGCGTTTGTAATTTGCTTATTATCTTCACTCTCTAGAGCAATTACAAGAACCTTCTCCTCTTTTACAAGAAATGGTCTGTATTTGACAGTCGCACCTGTCGAAGGCAACTCTAACTCATAAGTCGGAGTCGCAATTTTTGGTAAAGGCATAATTTACTTTAGCACTTCAGTATTGTTATTTAGTGGGTTTATCTCAAAGATTCTTGAACTAAACCACCAGCTATATCTCCAAGGAGATCACTACCAGTCAAATTATCAACAACAGCATCAACTATCCCACCAGCTATACCTGCTGCATTAAACTGTGATTGTGCAAATGGATCCTGTTGAGAATATGCTGCTGTTCTATATAAGTTCTTTACAATATACCTAACATAACTCAGAGATACTGTGCATTTTAGTAATGAAGAAGTATCATAAGAAACTGGCATAGAGTTTATTGCTAAAGGAAATACTCTAGTAAACTCATATTGCATTAGATTTTGATGATCTTTCTCAAACTTTGTGATTTTTAATCCTTGATCTGCAATATAACTATCAGGATATTTTATTCTATAGTCATAATTAGATTGCATCAATTGAGTGTCTTGATCTCTATCACTAATATTTCTACCATTAGTGATATATGAAATCCACTGCTCAAAGAATTTAATTGGTTGGTATAATCCAGCATCCACATAAAAAGTTAAATCAATTCTATCATCAAATATTCTTCTATGGACGTGTTTCTCTGTTACACCTGTCCTATCATTATTAATTTCAAATGTTGCTAAATTAGAACCAGGAAGAGATGCTTCTGAACACATCAATTCAATCTTATCTTGCTTACCTATACCTCTCCACTTAGAAAGAGCATTAATAATAGGTATCTCCACCTCAAAATGAGATGTAGTAGCGGGTCTTAATAAGTTTGCCTTGATGTTGGAGACTGATCTGACGGAGGGCATTTATAAATACTATTTGACCTTATATATTATGTATAAGAGATATGGCAGAAAGTATTAAGAGTATATTTAAACCTAAGAAACCTAAGAAATATAAAGGTGATATAACTAACATCATCTGTCGTAGTTCTTGGGAAAGAAGGTTTTGTAATTACTGCGATCTAAATGAAAATATTGTTGAATGGGGAAGTGAAGAATTTTGGATCCCATACCTATCTCCAGTTGATAAAAGAATTCATCGTTATTTTCCAGACTTTATTATAAAGGTAAAAGAAAGTACAGGTAAACTTAAAACCTATGTTATTGAGGTAAAACCACTCAAACAAACTAAATCACCCAAGAAAAGAAAAAGAGTGACTAAATCATATCTTTTTGAATGTAAGACATATGCTGTAAATCAAGCAAAATGGAAATCAGCAGATGAATGGTGTAAGGACAGAAAGATTGAATTTAAGATTATAACAGAAAAAGAACTAGGGATCAAATGAATAGAATTGAAGAAGTAAAGGATGAATTAGAGAAATCTGTTAATGATCCTGAAGATCTAATGCTAATCATTATGGAGGCATTAAATAATACTGTGACTCCTATACCTGAAGTAGGAAAATTCTATACCTTTATATACAACGCAAAAACTCCTAATATAACATATGATCAACATCCTCTTATTGCTTGTACAGATTTGCAGTCATGGGGATTTAAGGGATTGAACTTTCATTGGAGACAATCTCGTAATTATACATGGGAAGAACTAGCAGGACAACTATATATTGTTGAATATGATGAACTAGATGACCTTCTCAGATTTCCTTATGGGAAATTCATTACTAAATAAGTAAAAAGACTATATCTAATGTCTGCAGTCACTACTGGAATCAAAGGGGTCGATATTGGCCAAGGAAGAAATAAATCGAAGGTATTTACTGGAACTAAAGTAACACCAACAACAGATTCTAGTGGAAATAAAACATATAAAGTAGAAATTATTCAATATGATAATGCTAATGGAGATGGTGGAAGAGTAATAGGAGAAAGAGATTCCACAAACTCAAATAAAATAAATTGGAATAGTAATGCATCAGGAAAAATAAAACAAAACCAAAATAAAATAAGTAAAGAATCAAAATCTGCAGTAAGCACCATACAATCACAACTTGCATCAAATTCATCAGATAAATCAACATTAAACAATTCAAACGGATCTAAAAATAAAGGAAAAGAGTCTGGTAATAGTCAAAATGAACCTAGATTAAGTAGTGTTAGTCAAGCAGCAGATGTTCTTAATGCAGGAGCAGGTAAGGCTGCTGCTGGTACAAGAGAAAGTGGATTTGGATCTTATGTATTCCCTAGAAGTTTAAGACAAGGAAGAGATGGTCAAGACTTTCTGAAGTTTGATATGCTCAAATATGAACCAAGAGATTTTGATGATAAATCATTCTCATTTAAGAAAAGAACAGATACAAATAAAAGAACCATAGGAACAGTTATTCTTCCTATTCCTGGTGGGATACAAGATGGGGTTGGTGTTAGATTTGGTGATAGTAGCATGACTCCATTAGATATGGCAAAGGCTAATATCGCACTTACAACAGTATCTGAAGGATTTACTGCTGGTATTACTGAAGCAGGAAGAGCAGCACAAAATGTAGCAGGTGCATTTGGTGATAATAAAAAAGCACTTGCAGCAGTTATTGCAGGAATGGCAGCAGGAGGTCAAGATTTACTTACCAGAACCACAGGTGCTATTGCCAACCCTAATATGGAACTATTGTTTGATGGTCCAGAACTAAGAACCTTTAGTTTCCAATTCCTTCTTGCTCCTAGAAGTCAAGAGGAAGCAAAGACTCTTATCCAAATTCTTAGATTTTTCAAACAGGGTATGGCTCCAATTAGGACAAAATCTAGATTATTCCTTAAATCCCCTCATACCTTCCAATTATCATATAGGAACTCCAAAGGTCAAGATCATAAGTACTTGAATAAATTTAAAGAATGTGCTCTAGCAAACTTTGGGGTTAATTATACTCCAAATGGAAATTACTCAACATATGAAGATGGGGTGATGACTGCATATCAAATGACTATGACTTACAAAGAACTCAATCCAATATACAACGATGATTATGGTAATAGCGGTTCACTACCTCAAGAAATAGGTTTCTAAAATGTCTAATTATTTTAATTTAGTTCCAGATTTTGAATATGTTAGCAGACTTCCTGATGCTAAAATATCAGACTATATTACTGTAAAAAATCTTTTTAAGAGAGTATTCCTTAGAGAGGATATTTACCAAAATC
>VTLG01009789.1_pt1 | contig 19018 bp, 39 predicted proteins | sample 4694571 | NCBI WGS metagenome assembly VTLG01 (sample SAMN12604809, study PRJNA352737) | marine metagenome | biome: ENVO:00000447; feature: ENVO:00000209|ENVO:00000569|ENVO:01000036; material: ENVO:00002151; isolation source: viral sequences binned using virsorter ...
TTGACACTTACAGCTGCTAGTACTGTTGTCTATTATTCTAACAACTATGATTTAGAAAAACGTATACAATCAGAGGATCGTGCTCATCGTATCGGTCAAAAGAATAATGTGACATATGTAGATTTGATAGCAGAGAAAACTGTTGATGAAAAAATAGTTAAGAGTTTACAGAAAAAGATTAACATCGCTGCAAAAGTTTTGGGCGAAGACATAAGAGAGTGGTTGACATAGTAAATTAAATTCTTATATTGTCTTTTATATAGAAAGGTTTGTATGGATACATCAAAGTTTAAATCAGTTACAGTTCCAATTGAAACTTGGAAACTATTAAAAGAGATTGCTGATCGTGATATGCGTTCAGTCAGTATGGTGGTGGCATGGTTGGCATCACAAGAATTAACGAAACCTAAAAAGGAGAAAGCAAATGGGTAGAGTAAAAGAAGAATTATTACACATGCAAGAAAACGCATTAGACATGGAAGCTATTAAGTTCGCTAAATGGTTTGGTGAACATAATTTAGATATCTGGTTAGATGTGCAAGTGCAAGATGGTCGTGATTATGAAGAAGCTAAAAAAGAATATCTTTTAGCGATGAAACCAAAAGGATCTGCGTGAGCTTTTATTTTTGGTTGGCGTTGGCGTTAGCCCTTACATTTATTCTAGGATTTAGAATTGCTTTGTATTGGGCTAATTACCGACATGAACAAGAAATAATTAAACTTCGTAGTTACTACGAAAAAAGATTGAGGAATAAAGAATGGCACGCAAGACTCCAGTAAAATCATTGATACAACGTTTAACAGATTTGTATTTCGATTTATCAAAGAAAGCGAAACGCGATCCACGGACCTGGGAAGAAGCAGCCGTCCGTGCTAAACTTGTTAGAGTTGAAAGAATTATACAGAGAAGATATGGCAACCTCTATCATATGACCATGACTAATCTTGGTGATGTGGTAATAGACAAAGATGGAGAAGAACATGATATGTTTCAACTGCAAAGGAAATGGATATGTTAGACTCAAGTTTGAGGGAGAAACATCAACAGTCCAATGTAAAGTATGTCACTCGTCTGGCGAAACAAAGGCGGGAGAATACTATACACAATCTTGGGATGACGGAGATGGAAACCCAGCCATTTATTATGGGCCAGCGTTGGACCCAGACGGATTTAAAAACTACAAAATTTATCCCAAGTAAACCAGTTATAGAGTTTGAGGGAGAACCACCTTTTTAAATGTTTTGTGGTGGTTATCGGTAAGCTCTCTCAAAACACCCTTGTGAACTTCTACTTTAGTCACAAAAAGTAGATGGGGTGAAGAAGGCCTCGAACACAATTACTCCTTTCGGTGTTCGGGGCTTTACTTATCTTTTAAATTATTCTATAATCTTGTACCAAAAGTGAGGTATTATGGTTAGATTACCAGATAGTCCTGTAAGCAGTATGCAAGAATGCCTAGAATGTGGCAGTATTTCCGTAAAATTTTGGAATAGTAACTATGATAGGTTGTATACTCGCGATGAATGGAACACGGTTCTCGAATCGGGTAGGGAAGTATTACGAAAGATTTTGGCTCCAGTTAAGGAAGATCCAAAGTTTTTCTATGATTAATATATTGTTTTAAAAGTAGATACATACTTTATAAAATTATTTTTTAATCAAAATTAAGTAATTTAGTAATGTATTCAATTAACTTATTGAAATACATACATTAATTACATTACTTTTACATTACTTTTACATTACCTGCCTCGCAAAAAAGTAATGTAGTATATTACATATACTACTAACTTTTAAAACATTATATAGAATTTATAAAAGATTATGGCTAAACGTTTAACCTTGAAACAACTTAGATTTGTCAACGAATTAGTGGCAAATGATGGTGTAATTACACCAACTGAAGCTGCCAGACGGGCTGGTTACAATAAAAATAGAGCACATATATCAGCTAGTGAGCTACAAAACCCACAAAAATATCCAGAAGTAGTTAGATATATTGATGAAATGAAAAAAGAATTGGCTAGCAAAACTGCCGTAACTTATGATCGACACGTCAGTAGACTAGACGAACTGTCCAGGAAAGCTGAAGAAAAAAACGCCTGGAGTGCAGCCGTTCAAGCTGAAAAAAATAGAGGTCAAGCTGCAGGATTTTACAACCACACACAAAACATCCACACACTAAACTCCATTGATACCATGAGTTTAGAACAGGTACAGTCCAGACTCAAAGACATACGCAAACTGTACGGAGATATTGTTGATGCTGACTTTACAGAAATAAAAGAAATAGAACATAAAGATGAGGGCTAAATGCCCTCATCTTCTTCACATTGACATTCGAAACAAAGGTAACCCTCATACTCATCATTCTCTGCAGGAATTCTATTAACAAAACGCCCACTTCCAAATTGGGTGTCCTCATGACACCCGACACACTTATCTCCTATGTTAATCGTCATTATTTTACCTCCTCCTTGCCTAGTGGATCATTTAAATATTTTTCTGAATCAAATGACTTATCCAAGCCATCAAAGGTTTCTATTATTTCACCACAACTAAAAACTTTTAGTGTTTCATCTTCTTGTTTAACTTTAGCATCACCATTTTCAATTAAAGACTCTGCTTCTGTTTCGTCTTTAGCATCTACATAATACGTTCTTATAATAGATAGATGTTCTACTTGTTTAAACTTTGGCATGTTACCTCCTCCTAAATTTATTTTGACACTCTTCTCTAGTGTTCAGCAAAACGTGTAACCACACTAAACTTTTTTTCTTTTTCTTACGCATACTAAACATACGCAAAACACCCTGCAGTATTGTTGTTTTACTTTCTTTATTTTTACTTTCTTCAATCATATTAAAACTCCTTATCCAGTCTTTTAATTATACGTTTTGGCAAAATATTTTGAGGGTCTTCATAACCATCAAACTCGTATTTCTTGCCATCTTTATCTACTATGTGGAAAATCATAAAGTTATGTATTCCCCAATTATCACACTCAACTTCTTTACAACCTATTTTGTAAAGAAATTCTTCAACTAAATGTGTGCCATTCCACCCATCTCCATCTCCAAATCCAAACTTGTTGAATGCTTCTTCCCACTCCCAATATATTTTTTCTACTGGCATATTATCCTCCTAATAATTTGATTAACATGAAGACACCAAAAGGAAGAAGATGATAGGCAAGTAACCTATCATCTCCCCATACTTTAATTATGTAATTAAGTATTGTCTTCATCACTTCCACTTTCTAGTAGTCGTTGTTCGTATTGTCTTATCAACCTGTTAATTTTGTAAGCAGTATCTTGGTCATCATCATTGACCGATACCCACACAGGTTTTAAAGATTTTAGTTCTTCGATAAATTTTACAAATTCTATCATTTCTCTTCCTCCTCTCTTTCAATCACTTCATCAAAGAAATGATTTTCAAATTTATTTCTTAAGCATTGTAAATCTACCAGATAACTTTTATCCAATAGGTCATTACCATTCTCTATTCTTAATCTTGTTATCTCTAACTCTTTATTGATAACATTGATTAAAACTCTTGTATCTATTGTGCTAATGTTCATTTTACTTTCTCCTTTTTTTCTCTCTTGAGTAGCTTCAATTCATCTTCACGATACCATTCGAAACCATGTCCTTGAATATCATCTACGAGGTACATATTTCTACAGCCTCTCCCAATAATTCTCTCATGAATAAAAACACTTTCTTCAAGAGATTTTATTTCTACTAAGTCTCCTACTTTAAAAGCCATATCTTTCTCCTTTGTTGATGGGTTAAAGTGGGTAGTTTAGCAGGAACTCTTGATTACTTTGTGTAATAGTAAAAGCGTTTCAAACCAGTCTTACATTACATCAAACACAATCCTATTGGCACTACCCAAGCCATTATCTCTCCACTTGCAATATATATTTAGCACTAGTATTGGAGAGATTTTGTTGCTGAAAGATGTATGAAAACTAACAGAGTCCGACCCACATACACCACAGTCGGCAGTGTTTTGACAGCAACATTTTGTGGTAGCTCACGCTATACACGGCTTTCCACAAACTCTTATATGTTCTGGGCTATGCCCCTCTCACGAAACCAGTCCTATAAAGTCACTCTCATCTGCTCATCACAGCCCCCACTCATAATGGGAGTGATTAGGATGCTATCCCTAACCCCTGCCGATATAGTCCTACGAATACATATTAAGAAAATCTATAATACTATTTTAAAAGATAGTCAAAGATATTCTTTTATAAATTATTATTACTTTTCATGCTACTTTCCACCCTAGAAAATGTTACGCAAACCAGAGGCAAAATTTTGGCAGTTAATTAAAAGAAATTTAACTGATATAGCTTGGACTAGGGTAGAAAATCGTAGCATTGCAGGGTTTCCAGACCTCCTTGGTTGTCATGAGAATTGTGGCTTCTTCACAGTAGAATTGAAAGTATTAAAAGGTAATAAATTATTGCTTACTCCACAGCAAATATCATGGAACTATAAACACTATCATAAAGGAGGAAGCTGCTTTATCTTAGCCACGCCCCTCGAACAGAGTACCATAAAAATCTATGGAGGAGGCGAGAGCAGGGAATTGTCGCTAAACGTACACAAAATTACCCCTCTACTCTCTGTTGATAAACCATTTGAGTGGGGCAGGGTACACGAAACGTTGACCACGCCTCGCTAAACGTACACAAAACGCCCACAGCTACGCTAAACATACTCAATTATTCTTTGTTTGTTTTTTTTTATTCTATTCGCGCTCGCGAAGTTTGTTGATGATCCAACTGATGGGTTTGATAATGATCCAGTAGATTAATATAATTATAATACAATATTCATATAACATTTTAATGTTTTTCATATGATATATTTTTTATTGAAGAATTCCAACAGGCCCGGCAATCTAAGCAGCGCCCGCCCTGGTGTGATGCGTTGCAAGCTTCCCCGATTGGTTCAACGCCTGGCGTATGAACCGTTGACGAATGCGCGTGAGTCTTCGAAGGCGCGCCGTTAATCATTGTTGCGCTCAATCTAATAACCAGGTTCGAAGGTATCACCCCGCCCGCTTCTTTAAATTCTTTTAATATTCCCGCTTCCCTTGTTGGTAACCAATGAGAGACCCGGGGCGTCCCGCTTGCAACGTCACAGATCTTTTTTAAATGGTTAACGTTTTGAATATCACCGCTATCGTGCCATCTAAAATAATGTTTTTCATATCTGTTAATTAAAAATATCATTGCATTAACCCAGCCTTTGTTATTCAAAGATCTAAGCCGTAACGCGTGACCCTTCTTTACGGATGGATAAAAGTAATTAGCTTTGAGCGCGTAACAATTGAAACACACAGAACCAGGGACCGCCTGCAGCTTTCCCCCGGTGATGCATTTCTTAGCGCTTAAGCCGTAAGTGTAACCAGGCATTTTTTTATTACGGTTACTTATCCCGCCCCCGGTTATTTTATTTGCTTTTTTTACTGTTAACATATTGACCTTTCTTTCATTATCCTTTATAGTCTTTTATATAAAAAAAGAAAGGAAAAAATACAATGAAAAGAAGTTATTCAACAACGATGAAAAAATATCCTAATTTAAAAAATCATGTTGGAATTTTAAACCATGGAAGCTTAATTGAATTTCAATTAATGACGCCCTGGGCGGTCGAGTGGTGGGAAGAAAATGTTGAAACGCCCCCGGACTGGTCCCGCGGGGTCAATGAAAATAATCATAAAACTTTTTTTGTTGAGCATCGATATGCGACGCCAATTTATGAGGCGATGTTAGAAGAAATATAAAAAGAGAGAAGCGCCCGCGATGCGGGCGCGCTAAACATTCACAATGTTTTTTCTACACTAAACATACACAAATAAAAAAATAATATTATTTATTTTTTTTAACTTTTCTTGCGTGTATTTTAACACCTTCTGGATGTTCAGTATCTATATTAACGACTACCTTTTCATTTGGTTTTAAATCTACACTTTCCATCTCAATAGCTTTTTTAGCAGCTTCAATTATAAGTTGTGCTGTTTCATTCTTATTTAATGGAGAAGTATCAATATTCTTTAGTCGATCATATAGATCGACTAAATCCTTTCTTATTTTACTCATTATCATTCTCCATCAAATCTCCATAAGTTTTGATCTCATGAACATTAGTTAAAGTAATCAAACTTTTAGGATCATTATCAATCCTATTTAATAACCATTGACGTGCAGTTTCTTTTGCAGTTTCTGGATCATTCGTTTCTACTATTTCCGACCATTTATCTCGGTTAAGATGAAACTGTACTATATATTTTTTCATATTTACTCCATTGGTTGAATTAGTTGGGGGCGACAACCGCCCCCTTTTTTCAACCCAACATTGAAAACTATTTATCTAATAACGTTGGGCTTTTTTCTAGTTTAGCTACTCTATTGTCTGTTAAATATTGTTCACCTTTAAGATGACCAACCATTCGTTCCAGTTCAATTATTTGTGCTTGTTGTTTCTTTACCAGCTTTGATAAATCCTCAACAGTTTTGTTGATTGCTTCTGCATATCCAACTAATGTTGTATGCTTATCAACTTTCATTCTAATCACCTCCTTTCAAAAGTTCTGGGGGCAATGCCCCCAGCTGTCACGGTGCTTCAAGTGTTGCGGTAGTGTTGTTGATGGCATCCGAAATCCAATCACGAATATCATCCTCAAGAATTTGACACTCGCCAACAATGTCAATGACATCATCACGAGATAATTCGTGGCGAGATAAATCAGATACCTCATTTTCAAGGTCTTCAATCCTTTGAAGAAGATTGCTTCTCTTGTCTAGCTCGTTAGCTAGATAGACAGCAAGCTTGTGCAGGATTTCTTCAACCTTGACAACTTTATCTTCTGGATTTGTTTCATCCATTAGAACTCCCTTTCTGGAAATATTATGGTTTATAGGGGGCGATGCCCCCTACCCTTTATTTGATTTTGTCAATCTCATTAACAATGTCACACCATTTTGAGCGAGCGATACGATTTCGCCACGAGGTTAATTGTTCAAAAGAACCGTTAACCTTTAGCCCGATATGTGCTTTCACCTGTTCAAGAGTGACCATATCCTTTTGAAGAAACTGATGCCTTGCAAATACATGGCGATAGTTCCTTTCATCAATATTCGGTATACCGATTGATCCTGCACAACCAATTATTAAATAATTAGTTACATCAGAGTAAGGAAGACCGACTAGCCGTCTTCCAACTGAGTCTGTTGTTTCTTCCTTATTGAAACAAACAGTATCACGATTTTTGATATCTCGGATATCTACATCTAAAGTCATAATATTTCCTTTGTTGGATTGTATATCATCTTGGTAGACTCTCTCTTTCCTTCCCGTAGTATGTTCCGGTTTGGAGGTTGTCGGTCTGTTGCTCAACCAAGCTTGATATAATTCTAATATAAACATTATAAAAGATAATACAAGATAATAATTTAATTTATTTTAATTTTTTTTAATAACTTATCCCCAGCCTGTTTTGTTGTTTGTCAACCATTACTACCCGTTACCTTTCACGTGAAACATATGCCATACTGCTTTTGAGTCCCTAACCTATTCCAAAAGTCAAAACGTTATCCAAGCTACCCCCCACCCCCATTTTTTGGCCCCCGCGTCTGCTGTAGCACGTGCTACAGTCAGTTTTACAAATACAAAGAGTATGATAAAGTTACCATATGAATAAACCATCAGCTGAAGAACTAAAGCTGCTGCTCCGTGAACAGGAATTAATTTTACAAAGAGCAGCACAAAATAATTTTTTAAACTTTGCCAGAGTCATGTGGCCAGACTTCGTTAAAGGACCACATCATGAAAAAACTGCAAACAAACTGCAAGACCTGGCAGACGGAAAAATAAAAAGATTAATTATAAATATGCCACCAAGACATACAAAGTCAGAGTTTGCATCATTCTTGTTTCCTGCATACATGATGGGACTCAACCCTAAATTAAAAATTATTCAAACAACGCACACTGCAGAACTTGCATACAGATTTGGTCGTAAGGTTAGAAACTTAATGGGAACCGGAGAATACAAAAATGTTTTTGACAATGTTGTATTAAGTGCAGATAGTAAAGCTGCAGGAAGATGGGAGACAAATCATGGTGGAGAATATTTTGCAGCTGGTGTTGGTGGTGCTATTACTGGTCGTGGTGCTGATTTACTTATCATTGATGATCCTCATTCAGAGCAGGATGCTCTTAGTGAAACTGCCTTGGATAATGCTTACGAGTGGTACACTTCTGGTCCTCGTCAGCGTTTACAACCTGGTGGTAGGATTCTAATTGTTATGACTCGTTGGTCCACGAAAGATTTAACGGGACAACTGATGAAAGCACAAACAGAACCAAAAGCTGATACGTGGGAGGTTGTTGAGTTTCCAGCAATCTTACCAAGCAATACACCGATATGGCCACAGTATTGGAAGTTAGAGGAACTCGAAGCAGTCAAAGCTTCTTTGACAGAACAGAAGTGGCAAGCACAATGGCAGCAGAATCCTGTATCCGAAGAAGGATCTATCATCAAAAGAGAGTGGTGGCAGTTATGGGATAAAGAGGACCCGCCCGATTTGGTGCACATCATACAAAGTTACGATACGGCCTACAGCAAAAAAGAGACCGCCGACTATTCTGCAATATCGACCTGGGGTATATTTTATCCAAAAAATTCTTACAAGCCTCATGCTATGTTGATGGATTGTAAAAAAGGTAGATGGGATTTTCCTGAATTAAAAAAAGTTGCGATGGAAGAATATAAATACTGGGAACCTGAAACTGTTTTAATTGAAGCTAAAGCTTCGGGTATGCCTCTTACGGATGAACTTAGAAGATTAGGAATACCAGTTGTTAACTTTACACCGAGCAAAGGAAATGATAAGTACGTACGTGTGAATTCTGTTGCACCATTGTTTGAAGCAGGAATGGTTTGGAGACCTGATGAACGATGGGCAGAAGACATGGTGGAAGAGTGTGCTGCATTTCCGTTTGGAGATCATGACGATTTAGTAGACAGTATGACACAAGCTATGTTAAGATTCCGTCAGGGTAATTTTGTGGTTCATCCAGAAGATTACGAACCAGAGCCTTTAGCAATAGGGGTAGAACGAAGTTATTATTAGGAGGCCATATGGCAGAGAGCAAGTCACCGTCAAGAATAGCACAGCTTTTTGATTTATATCAAGACGCTATCGAAGCAGAAGATGACGATAAAATTCAAGAAATAGAATCAGAGTTATTTATAATTAGTCCAAAACTAATTTCACCAAGCAAAGGTAAAAAAGGTGGACTGATCACGCCTCGTGGTTTTAAAAGAATGAAAAAAGGTAAAAGAAAAACAACTAGGATTTCATAATGGCTGTAGATAAAAAAATTCAACCGATTCCAGATTTTAAACCAATACAAGAACCGAACCCTGAAGCAGAGATATTGATCGAAGATGCGAGAAGAGAAGCTAACGCAGATGACATTGATGTTATACAAGAGGATGATGGTGGGGCAACTGTAGACTTTGACCCGAACCGTGCACCGATAACCGGTGATTTTTATCAAAATTTAGCGGAAGTTTTATCAGATGATGATTTAAATGGTATAGCAAGCGATTTAGTTGGTGAATTTAAGGCGGATCGCGATTCACGGTCCGATTGGGAAGACTCATACACCAAAGGTTTAGATCTTTTAGGGTTTAAATACGATGAAAGAAGCCAGCCATTTCAAGGCGCAAGTGGTGTAACACACCCATTATTAGCAGAATCAGTCACACAATTCCAAGCACAGGCTTTCAAAGAGATGTTACCGCCGCAAGGTCCGGTAAAAACAACAATTTTAGGCATGGAAACGCCAGAAACTATAGCTCAAGCAGACAGAGTGCAGGATTTTATGAATTATCAGATTACAACAGTCATGGAAGACTATACACCAGACATGGATCAGCTGCTTTTTCACCTACCACTAGCAGGATCTGCGTTCAAAAAAGTATATTATGACGGAACTAAGGCACAATGCGTGTCAAAATTCGTACCAGCAGAGGACTTGGTTGTAAATTACCTAGCCACGGATCTCGATACGGCAGAACGTGTAGGTCAAATTGTAAAAATGACACGAAATGAGCTACTTAAACTACAAGTTAACGGATTTTATAGAGATATTGAAGTAGAGGAAAGCAACGAAGAGTCTAAAATTCAAGGAAAGTATAATAGTTTAGAAGGTGTAGAGAAAACAGACTACTCAAACAACACATACACGCTTTATGAAATACATTGCAATTTAAACATAAAAGGTTTCGAAGATAAAGACGGGAATACAGGAGAAGAAACGGGTATAGAGCTTCCATACATTGTAACGATAGACGAAGGTTCAAATAAAATTCTTTCTATCTACAGAAACTACAAGGAAGATGACCCACTTAAAAAGAAAATACAATATTTCGTACACTACAAGTTTCTTCCTGGTCTTGGCTTTTATGGTTTTGGTCTTATCCATATGCTTGGAGGTCTATCAAGAACGGCTACCTCCACGCTTCGTCAACTCATCGACGCGGGAACATTATCAAACTTGCCTGCAGGCTTTAAAGCAAGAGGTCTTAGAATCAGAGATGATGACAATCCTTTACAGCCAGGAGAGTTCAGAGATGTTGATGCACCAAGCGGAGATTTGCGCCAAGGATTATTACCTTTACCTTACAAGGGACCCGATCAAACATTATTTCAACTATTAAGTTTTTGCGTAGACGCCGGCAAAAGATTTGCAGCCGTCGCTGATATGAAAATTGCAGAAACAAATACAAATGCACCGGTTGGTACAACGCTTGCTTTAATGGAGCAGGGGGCAAAAGTCATGAGTGCTATTCATAAAAGATTGCACTATGCACAAAAAATAGAATTTAAATTACTAGCACAATTATTTTCTACTTCACTGCCACCCGAGTACCCATATCAGGTCGTGGGTGGCAACCAAACAGTTAAGCAAACAGATTTTGATGATAGAATTGATGTTGTTCCCGTTTCAGATCCGAACATGTTCTCGATGTCACAACGAGTTGCAATGGCTCAATTACAATTACAACTTGCGCAAAGTAATCCAGAACAACATAACATGCAAGAAGCATACCGCCGTATGTATCTTGCATTGGGCGTGGACAACATTGAGGCGTTGCTTCCTCCACCGCCTCAACCACAGCCGACAGATCCAGCATTAGAAAATTCTATTGCGTTATTAGGCAAGCCACTGAAAGCTTTTCCAGGACAAGCACACAAAGCACATATCGATGCACATCGTGCTTTCATGTCTAGTATGTTGGTGAAAAGTAATTTAGGTGCAATGAGTTTATTACAAGCACATATTTCTGAACACGTATCTTTCCAAGCAAGAGAAGAAGTGATGCAAGAAATGGCACCACAATTACAACAAGCTATGCAGCTTCCACCAGAGCAACAGCAACAACTTCAAATGCAAATTGAAAATAAGATTGCTGAAAGAATTGGTGTCATAACAAACAACATGGTTGTTGAAGAACAAGAAATGATGGAAGGTATGGATCAAGATAGTCTTGTTGAATTACGTAAAAAAGAATTAGATCTTCAAGCAGCAGAACTAAGAAGAAAAGAAAAAGCTGATGATAACGATGTAGCCGTTGATTTGTTAAAATTAAAACAAAAAGAAAAACAAAACAAAGACAACCTAGAGTCAAGACAAGATATAGCTGGACTTAGAGCAGCGGTTACGTTATCTAAAATGAATGGTCGATCTAACCGATAAAGTATTTAATCCAGAGCTCGCTCTTGAGATATATCAAAGTGTAAAAGCTAGAGCTAGTAAAGATAATATTCATTTAGTAGATTTTGCTGCAGCTTTAATTACTTGCTCTAAGGTCATTCTCAGAGAGGAACTTGGAGAAGAAGAAGCCAAGGTTTTATTTGATTTAATAAATAAATCTTGGATTGTCGAGAAAACTAGTGTAACACTTCACTAATGAAAAGATTAAAACCAATACCAAGTAAAAATAAAGGACTACCAAAGCTACCTAAAGCTGTCAGAAATAAAATGGGCTTTATGAAAAAAGGCGGGCTAGCAAAAGCTACTGCAGCATTAAAAGCTAGAGGCTTAAAGCGAGGCGGCCCTGCAAAGAAGAGAGGCTAACAATGAACTTTAAAAAAACAAAAGTAGAAGTGGTAAAACCAAAAAACCCTTTTCCTAACATGAAAGTTGGTTCTGATGCAGCTATTGTGTATTCACCTTTTGTTGTAAATCAAAACAAAGGTGCAGGACCAAAAGGGCAGACTAGCAACGCTCAAATCAAAAAAGTTGCATTCAAGGGTGTAAAGTAATAAAACCATTTCAACAAAGGAGGTTTCTATGAAACTTTTAACAGATCTCTGGGATCATTTAAAAGAGTGGTCTGACTGGAGCATGAAAGACTGGATTAAAGCTGCTATCGTAGCGATAATCGTAATTATTATTATAGGGGCAATCTAAAATTTATGTGGCAACTCTTAGCTAAACCTTTACTTGGCGTCGTCGCTGACGGCGTCAAAGGTTTTGTAGAAACAAAAAAAGCAAAACAAGAATTAAAACTTACAACAATTAAAGCAACTCAGAAACTTAAAGAAGACCAGATCGCTGGTAAAGTTGCCTGGGAACAAAGTGCCGTGGACCAAATGAAAGGGTCGTGGAAAGATGAGGTAGCCCTCATTGTTCTACTTCTTCCAGCCGTTTTAGTCTTCACGCCTTTGCAAGATCATGTACATCAAGGGTTTATCGCCTTGCAAGACCTACCATCGTATTATCACAACCTACTTTACATTGCGATTTCAGCGAGCTTTGGGATCAAGGCAGGATCAAGTGCGATAGGTCTATTTAAAAAGAAATGAACCTAGAGAGATTATTAGAGTCCGTCAAAAAACACGAAGGGTATAGAAATAAAGTATATCTTGATACGTTAGGAAAGCGCACAGTGGGCGTAGGACATCTTTGCGTCGAAGATTTTTGGGAGGACGATAAAGAATACGAAGAAGAATTCCTAATGGATATACTTAAAAAAGATTTGCAAGAAGCTATTCGTGGTGCAAGAGAGTTGATGGAAGAACGAGACTGCTTAGAAATAGATGACAAAGCAGAAGAATTAATAATAGAAATGGTATTTCAATTAGGCAGAACAGGCGTTTCAAAATTTAATAATATGTGGAAATGTTTGTCTGAACAGAATTATATTGGAGCAAGTTTTGAGATGCTTGACTCACGTTGGGCAAAACAAACACCCAATAGAGCTAAATCCATGGCCAATCAAATGAAGGCATGCGGTTAGAAAATTTTTTTACAGCTTACAAAAACGATTTAATTGCTAGACAAAAGCAAGTGGAACAGTCTATATTAGGAGGACTGTGTAAGGACTGGTCAGATTATAGATATTTGACTGGTAAACTCGCAGCACTTAAACAAGAAGAACAGGAACTCACGGACCTGCTTAGAAAAACGGAGCTAGAAGATGACTAAACCAAAGCTAATAGTACCAAAACATGTTTGGGATGGTGCACAAGCCGAGAAAAAAAAGAATGAATTAGAAAAAGTACCTCAACCAGCCGGTTGGAGATTGGTCCTGTTTCCATTAAAATTAGAAAATAAAACAAAAGGTGGTTTATATTTAACCGATGATACGGTTGAGCAATCACAAATAACGACAAATATATGTAAAGTTTTAAAAACCGGACCTGAAGCTTACAAAGACAAAGAAAAGTTTCCTAGTGGCCCCTGGTGTAAAGAGGGTGATTGGGTTCTCATAACTAGATATGCTGGATCTCGTATTCGTATTGATGGTGGTGAGCTAAGGATAATTAACGATGATGAAATTTTGGCGGTTGTTGATGATCCTAGAGATATATTACCGCCCAACATAATGTAACATGGAGAAGTCTATGCAACCACAAGTGCAATCAGAGCGAGATAAAATGGTACCGATAGATACGTCGGGCGACGCTGTTGAGATCGAGCTTAAAGAAGAAATAAAACAAGAAGATAAAAAAGATGGTGAAGTTGAAGTTGTTCAGGAATCACCAGAAGAAACTAAAAAAGAAGATACTAGTCAAAAACAAGAAACAAAAGATGAAGAGTTAGAAGAGTATTCAGCATCTGTAAAAAGACGTATCGATAAACTCACACGCAAAATGCGTGAAGCTGAGAGAAGAGAACAAGCTGCAATTGAATATGCAAAAAAAGTTCAAGAAGAGATTAAAACAATAAAAACAGATAAAAAAGAATCTGATGTAAATTATGTTTCTACCTTGTCCACTCATCTAGAGTCACGTTTAAAATCGGCTCAAGATAATTTAAAGAATGCTATCTCTGGTGGAGATGTTGACAAACAAGTTCAATATCAAAGAGAAATAGCTGAACTAACTGGTCAAGAAGATAGAGTCAAACGAGAAAAAACTCGTTTAGAGAAGCAGGTTGAGCAGAAAGAAACTTCTGCTAGTATTCCTCCCGAAACGCCTGCTTCAGATGTCAAGCCACCTCCTAGCCCTAAAGCAGTTGCTTGGGCAGATAAGAACCCTTGGTTTGGAGAAGATCAAGTTATGACGTATGCTGCTTATGGCATACATCAAAAACTTATCGGTGACGAAGGTTTTGATTCTAATTCTGATGAATATTACGAAGAAATAGACAAAAGAATGAAAAAAGAGTTCCCTCATAAGTTTAAAAGTGATACTAATGAGGTACAAGTAAGTAACAGTAAACCTGTCCAGACTGTTGCCTCTGCCAATCGTACGACAAAAACTGGACGCCGCACTGTGAAACTCACACCCTCACAGGTAGCTATTGCAAAGAAACTTGGTGTGCCACTTGAAGAATACGCAAAACACGTGAAGGAAGGAGCGTAATATGACTACAAAAGGAATTAAGACTACCTCACGCAAGCTCGAGACCCGAGATAAAGAAGCTCGACCTAGAGGATGGGTACCTCCGTCTAACTTAGACGCACCCGAACCACCAGAAGGATTTCATCATAGGTGGATCAGAACTGAGTATCGTGGTCAACAGGACGATAAGAACGTCATGGGTAGACTACGAAGCGGTTATGAACCAGTTATGGCAAGTGAATATCCTGACAGGATAGATTTACCATCTGTTTCAGATGGCAAATGGAAAGGTGTGATTGGAGTTGGAGGTTTGATATTGATGCGATGTCCGATTGAAGTTAAAGAAGATAGGGATGCTTATTTTCAAGGCAAAACAATCGATCAGAACAATTCAGTAGAAAACGATTTACATAAGGACGAGCACCCAGCGATGCCAATTCATCAGGATAGGCAAAGCAGAGTAACTTTTGGAGGCAATAAAAAGTCTTAATGGTTAAGATTTTAGTTCCTCCAGCAATTTAAGGAGACTTATATGGCTAATATTGATCAAGCTTTTGGTCTACGACCGATTGCGAAGTTAGGTTCTGTTCCAGGAGGAACTACAGGAACTACTAAATACTCTGTTGCGGACAACCAAGGTACAGCGATCTTCACTGGTGACCCAGTTAAATATAAAAACGACGGTACAGTTGAAGTAGCTACTGCAGGTGATCCAATATGTGGTATATTTATGGGATGTTTCTATACTGATCCAACTACGAAGAAACCAACTTTTCGAGATCATTTTCCAGCTTCCCTCTCACCAGGAGACGGGATAGCATTTGTAGCTGACGATCCAGATCAACTGTTTATTGCACAGCAAGATTCAGATGGTGGAAATATCGTCGCTGCAGACTTAAACTTAAACGCTAATCTAGTATTTGGCGCAGGAAGTGCTACTACAGGACTTTCCGGTGTTGAAATAGATTCAAGCTCAAAAAACACAACCGCTGCGTTACAGGTCAGACTAATTGATTTTTATGACACTCCGAGCAACGATGCTACTGCTAATAACAGTACTTTAGTTGTAAAGATTAATAATCATCAGTTAGGATCTCACACTGGAACGTTAGGCGTATAAGGAGGACTAGACTATGGCTATTAATAGAGCACAACTGGCCAAAGAACTGGAACCTGGCTTAAACGCCTTGTTTGGCATGGAATATTCTCGTTATGAGAATGAGCATGCTGAGATCTTTGACCAAGAAACAAGCGATAGAGCATTTGAAGAAGAAGTAATGCTTATGGGCTTCGGCGAAGCTGCTGTAAAACAAGAAGGTGCTGCTGTTCAATTTGACACTGCAAAAGAAAGTTTTACAAGTAGATACACTCACGAAACTGTTGCACTTGCATTCAGTTTAACTGAGGAAGCTGTCGAAGACAATTTGTATGACACTTTATCTGCTCGTTACACAAAATCATTAGCAAGATCTATGGCTTACACAAAGCAAGTCAAAGCTGCTAATATTTTAAATAATGCATTCACTACAGCTGGTGGTGATGGTGTTTCTTTAGTAAACACTGCACACCCAACAGCATTAGGTGGAACTTTTTCTAACCGAAGTGCAACGGATGCAGACTTAAACGAAACTTCATTAGAGCAAGCGATGATTGACATTGCAGCATTTATTGATGAAAGAGGACTAAAAATTGCAATGCAGGGAAGAAAATTAATTATCCCAGTAAACATTCAATTTGTAGCTGATAGAATATTAAATTCTACCCTCAGAGTTGGTACAGCTGATAATGATATCAATGCACTCAGAAACATGGGTATGTTACCAGAAGGTTATGTAATTAATCATTACTTAAACGATACTGATGCATACTTCATTAAAACTGATGCTCCTAATGGATTCAAACACTTTGTTAGAGCGCCTCTAACCACTGGTATGGAAGGTGACTTTGATACAGGAAACATGAGATACAAAGCACGTGAAAGATACAGCTTTGGATTCTCAGATCCTAGATGTGTATACGGATCACAAGGTTCATAAAAACTTCTTGATCTTTCCAAGGAAAAAGGGCGCTTGTAAGAGCGCCTTTTTTATTTTATAGTATTCTTACCCAAGACTTAAAACGACAACTAAAAGGAGGTTGACATGGGAACAACTACATTTTCGGGTCCAGTAAAGGCTGGTACCGTAAGAGAAGGAGCTAGTGCAAATACAGGATCTGTATTGATGGCTCAATCAGCAGTAATAGATATTATTGGTGCTACTAACACAACAGCTGTAGGTATTATTCCTGCTAACTCACAGATCGTGGATGTAATTCTAAATGTTACAACTGTATCTAACGATGGTGGAACGGCTACTGTACAAGTGGGCCATGCAGGTGACACTGATGAATATTTACCAGCTACGAACGTAAAAGCTTTAGCTACAACTAGAGGTACGATTCAAACTGATGGTACTGACATTGGTACGTCTGATCAAACTGTTAATGCAATTTATACAGCAGCTAATGGTGATGGTACTACAGGTGCAGCTACAGTAACTATTCTTTATATTCAGAATAACAACTTAGCATAAGAGGCTTAGATGTACGCTTTAAAAAATAAAGAATTAACAGCGAGCGGACAAGTAACTACAAAAGTAACTGCGGGCACTAATACACTTAGTGCTCCAGCTAGAGTGCTGCAGCTAAGTATTAGATGTGGAAGCACTTTGGGTAAAGTAGATCTTATAGATAACGGACCATCAGGTACTGTTAAATATACAATTCCTACTCCCGCTATTGGTGCCGGTGAAGATGAAGTCATGACGGTTAGTTTTCCTGATTTTGGTATTAGATTCGAAACTGATTTGTATGTTTTCTTCAATCAAGCTACACATGTTGAAGTGCTTTATGCTTAACGATGGCTAGAAAAAGAGACAAACAGCCACCAAAAACAAAGAAGTATTTCCGCCCCACTAAACAAGGGGCGGGAATGACTAAAGCTGGCGTTGCAAAATATCGTCGTGATAATCCAGGTTCTAAATTAAAAACGGCTGTAACAGGAAAAGTTAAGCCTGGATCAAAAGACGCAAAGCGTCGTAAATCATTCTGTGCTAGAAGTGCAGGACAAATGAAAAAATTTCCTAAAGCAGCTAAAGATCCAAACTCTAGACTAAGACAAGCTAGGAGACGTTGGAAATGTTAAGAATAATCATAATATTACTATTTGTTTCATCACAAGTTTTTGCAGAAACAAACACTGTAAGTAGCACGGTGGTAACAAACAATACACCACCTACAGCCAATTCACCAAGTGTTGTTGTAAACAATTCTGATGTTTGTAAGACGGCAGTAGCGGGCGCCGTGCAGACCCAGATCCTCGGAATTTCGTCGGGTATTACAGTCACTGATGAAAACTGTGAAAGAATAAAATTAGCTAGATCATTATACGCTTCAGGCATGAAAGTGGCATCTGTGTCAATATTATGTCAAGATCCACGTGTTTGGGACAGCATGGCTATGGCAGGCACCCCGTGCCCATACATGGGTTCTATTGGTGTTGATGCTGAAACAGGTTGGAAAGAAAATATGGATATGATTCCAGAAGGCAGTATGGTTTACGCAAAATGGAATGATGATATAAATAAAATTAAAGTGGCAGAAGGAGTAGATAGCGATGCATCGAAGTTTATCAGGTTTGTATTGGGTGCTATGGTTATGCACTCTGGCATTGTCATGTTCTTCTAGGGCTGAGTGTCCAGTAACTGCTACAGGAGTTTGCACACCTGGAGTAGAAGAAACAATTGTAATTACAGAAACAGAATCAATAGAGTATGAAGCTGATGGTCATACGGTAACTACGACCACAACTACAGATACTACCACAGTCACAGTAATTAACGAGGACTCAGGAAATATTCTTGATGGTAGTAGTGGTTATGTACAGCCTAGATATGAATCGGATATGGACCAGGATTGGGGTGGGCAAGGCCCTGCAAACATGCCTTCTGGCAATAATTGTTACGCTTTAGGACCAGATAAATGTGCACAAATTACAGGATCTGGCAACTCAACATCTACAATGGGCGTATCAGGTATGGGTACAACTTTTATACAGACTGTCGATATATCTGAATTAGACATCGAAAATG
>VTLG01011520.1_pt1 | contig 19017 bp, 30 predicted proteins | sample 4694571 | NCBI WGS metagenome assembly VTLG01 (sample SAMN12604809, study PRJNA352737) | marine metagenome | biome: ENVO:00000447; feature: ENVO:00000209|ENVO:00000569|ENVO:01000036; material: ENVO:00002151; isolation source: viral sequences binned using virsorter ...
CCTTCAAGATAGGTATGCATGCTAGTTCCACGCATAGCTGATATATCTCTAATCCTATCTGCTCGTTGTGCACCCATCCGTGCTTTCCACTCTTCTAACTTTTTACGTTTCTCTTCTGACTGTGTCGCTTGTAATATAGTCGTAACACTCGGTAACTTTTCGTGTGTTCCTACATCATAGTGTCGTTTACCATTAATCAACGCACGAGTTGACGTCGGGTAAATAAATTTTTTATTCCACTTCACTTGTCAATATCCATCTAAACATAGCTGTTGTCGGATCATAACTATCAAACTTAGCACTACAGCTAGTCAATAGTAAACAAACAATACCTATTTTAATATATTTCATTTCTTCCTTTCCCCCCATCGAATCTGTCTTACATCTTCAAACCGGTTATAGTTTTTTGCATGCCATTCACACTCTTTCGCTTCTTCAATAAAACCATTATCTTTCAGCCATTTAGCGTGTATTTCAAGAATTAAATTTTTATTTTCAATACGAGTTTTATTCAAGAGACATTATCCTTTTATAGTCTTCTAAGTTAACAATTTTATTATTCATTACCATGTGATCACCATAATGATCAATGACTTGTTGAATCTTAGGTAGTTTTGTATGTGCATATGGCCATAGTAATCTACAAACATAATACGCATCTCTAAATGTACAACGCCAACGATACTGCATCAAGTATTTTGTGCCGTCTTTTCTTTTACCTTTTCTAGGTTTTTTATTTAATGTTCCAACACCTAATACTTCATGCACATAACGTAATACAGATTCATCAGTCATGGTTATTTCCATAGATAACCTTAAACTATTAGATATACGAAGACCTTTACCTGTGTGTTTCTTTTTCTTCTCAACACCACGTTTAAAATATATAGAGCCCTCTCCATCAAACAGCCCTGCAATGTAGGCTATGTCTTCAGAGCTAGTCATCTCCTAGTCTCTTTTCGTATGGTGCACTATCTCGAAGTCTTGCTCTAAACTTTTCAACTTCATCCTCTTTCCATGCATTTGCTTCTTTTAACTCAGCTTCTAGCTTTTTAATCTGAGCGCCTGCACGTCTACAAGTATCTTGTAGAAACTTAACTTTACCTTCAAGAGCTTCTTTGTTTTCTTTTAAACTCTTAATTTGGGTTTCTTTGTCCATCAGCATCTTCGTCTACCTCCTCTTCTATTTCACCCTGGTTGTTGCAAAAATCGCAATCAGCCCATTGTTCTTCCCTGGCCTGTTCGAATGGTACACGTACAAAACCGTTGCCATTACAAACAGAACAGATTACTTTACGCGTTTTTAAGTTTGCCATTTAACTTCTTCTCTTTCTCATTTACTAATAATGTTATTGTTTGAGATCTACTAATTGTCATCTCAGGAATCATAACTTTTCTTATTTTGTCTATTTTATTGTATGTCTCTTTTGGCAGCGAGACATTTTTATATTTGCTTATGTCGGTCATAAATCTTATACTCCTTTCTTAGATTTAACTAATATAGGATTTATCTCATAACTTACAATAGGTGTCAATGAAATTTATTTTAACTTTTATATTCTGTTCTGGCATGGCTAATTCATGCTTGCCTCCTATGGAGTATGATGAATCATACCCTGATTTATACACATGTTTAGATGCAGGTTATAGAGAATCTATAGTGCAATTAGAAAACATTGGTCCTAAAGATGTTAATGAAAAAAAGATATTTATAAAATTTTTCTGTTCACCAACACAAGAAACATAATTCATAACGCGGTGTATAGATCTGTGTGCACTGTACTATACACCGGCCGGCTTTGGTCGCTACCCTTGCGGGTCATAGCTAACGTGAGTGACTTAGCGCGAAGCTTTTGTATCGACGCCTACTCACCGGTATCAATTCCTTTGCATGCACCCATAAAAATATCCACTGCCATCGTTCATGACATGTAGATTATGTGGTGCTTCCCAGTATGTGGTCAGTCTCAATCTTAGTATATCACAAAGATCAAATAAATTAACTTTACTAACCAATACTATGTCTGCCATCATCTCTCTTGTCACTGGCACTAGATGATACAGACCGTCGTTTAATATTATGAGGTCCATTAACGTATTCCTTTATAAGTTTATACCAAAGATCTTTATATTTCTGATCTCTCGTCTTGTGCCAATTGTTTGCGGCTTCGTCTATTAACTTCTGCATACGGTTTTGTCCCCCATTCTATTATTTTTTTAGCCCCTGGAGCAGATATTTCTATGTTTACTCCATACGGTTTCCATGCTTTCTTCATGATATTTAACTCCAACAATAATATAGCCCATTGTTTTTGTGAAATATTTTTTGGTTTTAATGTTATTATTTTTTCTTTCATATATAATAATTAAATTGTCGTTGCACACTTTCAAGAAAAGGTACGTTTCTTTTACCATATCTTTTAATAAAAAGTTTTCTTATTAATTTGACTGGTTTATCTCTACCCATCATTTGTTTTGTCCATGTGTAACTATCTATTTTTTCTTTCATACGGGTAATATAATATCCCAGAAAATAATGTCAACCCCTATTTTCCCTGGCCACGATATTTCTTAAAAGATCTACGTTTTGATTTGTTCATTTTGCATTTACTAGGATTTCTACCTATGCTTGTCTTATGAAAGATAGGTTCGTGTGCAACTTTTGCGTATAAACCTTTAGCTTTCTTCGCCATCGAAATATTTATCTAATTCTGATTTTAATGTGTTAGGATGCATTGTAGGTATATAACTTATTTTACCATTAACATGTTGTTGTAGATCAGCACCACAATTAATGCACCTATACATCTCTGGTGTAATACCCACTAACATAGTGTGTTCTTCACACGTAGGACATTTGCCACTAACTATTTCTGTCTGAAATTTTATGAATTTTTTTCCTGTCATATGCTTTCTTATTCTTTATCACACGTTGATGGTATCGTCTATCTCTTAAATACTTTGCAACTTTGTTATTTTTCTTAGTCAAGGATTAATGAAAGAATTTTTTTCTCACCCATGTATACTTCTACGTTTGCCTTAGATTGAATGCATTTAAACGTAACTCTTTCGCCAGGACTTCTGTCCTTCATCGCATAACGTCTAGCTTTCATACAGCTAGATAATGATTCGTGATAACGGTGTTCTATGATTTTGTGATCTTGTAGTAACAACAAAGCAAATACCATCTCTATCATTAGTGTCCGCTCCCATTTCTAATTAATTTCTCTACGTCTTCTGTAAGTTTTTCTGTTCTACTTTTTAAAAAATCAATGTTGACTGCATTGTTTCTCATACCTTTAATTTCTGTGTCTAAGTCCTCCACAACGCTGCTTAAATGCTCCACCAACATGAAAAGCTCCGCCTCCCCACTTGACTGACCAAGTTCTCCACGTGGATATTTAATTCTAAACTCTGAGTTTTGTTCTAAATCTTTTTGCATTAATTCTATTTGTGTGCTGTGTCTGTTAAGTGTCTCATGCAATCCAAAGTATGCCCAGGTGCCAATCGCGACCATGGCGATCAACGAAGCTACCGTTTTCATCGGCATCTGCACGGCAGCCTGTTCAGAAATTTTTAATGGTTTATTGCTCATCTGGTCCTATAAACTTGTCGCCCATTAGTTTTATATCAGGATTTTCTTTCTTATAATTATCTTTTAGATCGTCCCAATGACTGCCTTCAGGCTTTTTGTTTTCAGGAATTATTATACCAGAACATTTTGAAACTAGCAATGCGAAGTTAGGATTACGTTTAATAGTTGGGTTATTGTTGACTTTTCCACACATTTTCATCAGCTCTAATTGTTGTTTTAATTGTACATTTTCTGTTTGCACCTCTCTAAATTCTTTTGTGCAGGCTGAACCTAAATATTTTCTCCAGGTAAGTCTTATCGATTGATCATCACTAGGGCTGTTATAATTGTTAGTAGGATCGTAGTGTCTATACCTACTTTCATAGTCCCTTTGTTCGATTGATATGTCAAAAGAGCCAGTGCTACAAGTATTAGTACCATCATTGAGATACTCATTTCTAGGATATGCTGGCTCTACAAGAAAAGCTAGTATTGTAAGAGCTAGAATAATTAATCCTGTAAAATAATAATTCATCCTGAGAACCTCCATACATTACCTGTTTAAATCCTTAATATCGTAGTCGTGCTCCCTAACTTGATCTGCTAGTTGTCTGTATAAATTTTCTGCCATTTGCCATGTTGCTTCTGCAGAAGACAGTCTTGTATTTATTTCTGTAATTTTTTTCTCAGCAACTTTTAAATCTCTTTGTAGATTTATTATATTTTGTTCTGATTGATTAATACTATCGGTTAGATTAACTACATATCGAACACCAGTAAAAGTTCCGACCAAGACTGATGCCACGACCGGAACCATTACTATATTTTTCTTTAATAAATCTACTAAATTCATTATTTAATAATTAAAGCTGCTACTAAAACTATGAACACAAGAGATTCAATCTTGTGGTTTGCCCAATAATGCAGAGCTTTATCTTTTATTTTTTTAATCATTTTTTTTCTCCTCAATTTCGTAAAAAAATTTATCAGTGTCTTCTGTTCTCCACTGACTACTATCTTCTACATTCCACTCGTTAGTTTGCACTTTCCAATCAGGAATATTATCTTTCACGGTGAAAGAAGGTATATCCCATATACATCTATTGTTAGGTTGTGCAGCATAATTACCATCATCTAATGCAATTATGTGTGCGCACTTATGTTCGTGCGGGATCTCAGAATGATCAGTGTCAAGTATATTACTTTCAGGATGTGCAAAGTCAACAGTAAATAAATATTTACCTGGGTGCCATTTTTTATCTTTGCCTATGTATTTACCGGCTTGTCCATCTAAAATATCCCAACTAGTAACAGCAGGATAATAACTAAAACAATTCCATAACTGAAGTTCATCAAGTCTACGTTTAGGAACATCTTCCGATTTAAAACCTCTCTGTATGAAGGCAGATATTGGGAGACGATAAAAGACAGCGCCATTCTCCATAATTGCATGGAATAAAATACTGCGACCTGTAATAGCGCTAAGACCAAAGATAATACAGTCTTCAACCTCTCCATGATGTTTTTTAAGATCATATAAATATTCTCTTTTGATTTGTGCATAAGTTACTGGTATGTTTGCATTTAAATAAGCCATCTATATTATCCATTAATTTCACCCCAATTTTTTCCAAACTCGTAGTCAACTTTATTAGGGACTTCTAATGTAACAGCATGTTCCATAATCTCAATAATTTTCTTAGCCTGTGCGTCATCTTCAATTGATAAATCTAATTCATCATGTATTTGAATGTGAGGTATGATACCTTCTTTGTATAATTCTAACATCGCTTTTTTAGTCATGTCTGCAGCTGATCCTTGTATCAATTTATTTAAAGCCTTGTATGTGTAGGCCCTTTTAATCCCCGGTCCATGTTCCCTGAGTGCATCTTCGTGAGTCATAGCTTTATGCATACCAAAACTATTTGGTTCCCATAAATGAAACCTGCATAGTCTACCCAGCAGTGTTCGTATCTGTCCACGATCTTGTGCTCTGTTAGATGCTTTCTCCATTAATTGTTTTACAAATGGTACACGTGAATGGTATGTATTAAATAGGTCAGCAGCTTTGTCTTTTGTTACCCCTAATTCTGCTTGCAATTTTGCTTTACCCATACCATAGAATAATCCTAGGTTAATAGTTTTAGCCTGTGATCTAGGTATCTCTGCCATATTTGCTACAGTCTGGTGAAAGTCTGCGCTAGAGTCATTACTATAAGAATCTACAACGTCATATACAGATGGTAATTTGTATAAAGAAGCATAATGCACTACCAGCCTAGGCTCTTGCTGAGAATAGTCAAAACAACCCCATGTATGGCCTTCCTCGGGTATAAATAATGACCTTATTTTAGGTCCAAGATCTTTGTTTCTGGCAGGTATCTGTTGTAGATTCGGATTCTGGTAGGAAAACCTACCAGTTACCGTGCCACCCCCAGCATTACGTAATTGATTTATTTCTGCATGTATTCTACCATTATGTTCGTATCTAAGAATAGAGTCTAAAAAAGTTGTGTGTGCTTTGTTTATCTCTCTTGCTTGTGCAATCATCTTAACAACAGGATTCGGATGTTCCTGTAAAAAATTTTTTGTAAATGATGGTGCACCTGTTTTTTCTGTTGTTGGATACTCTAGTCTCAACATATCAAATACATTTGCAATAGATCTAGCTGCCCAGATCTGTGTATCAATATTTGTTTCACCTTTTATTTTGTGTAGTAATTCTTTTTCTTGTGCTACAAATTCTTTTTTCATTGCGTGTGCTCGCTCTATATCTACACGCACACCTTTAAATCTCATGTCAACCAGGCAAGGAAACAAATCAGACTCTAGGTCAAATATATCCTCCAGGTCTTGACTAATAATTTCTTTTTTCATTTCTTGCCAAAGCCCTAATGTAACTTCAGCATCACGTTCAGCGTATGCACCAACATGCATTGCAGGTAGTTTATACATTTCTGATTTAGGATCTATGCCCCACTCTTCTGCAGCTTCTGCAAGTGCAGCTTCGTTTTTACCATAACCAAGATAATGCCATGATAAACTATTGAGATCATAACGAAATCTGTTTTCATCGGTCAACGCAGATGCAATCATTGTGCAGGCTATGTCACCATTTATTTTGAAACCCATTGCCCGTAGCCAACAAACATCATAGATAGCATTGTGAAAAACTTTTGTTGATGGAGACTCAAGTATATCTTTTAACCAAGACAATACTCTTTGTCTGTCCATGTTTCCGCCACCCTCATGTGCAATAGGAAAATAACCTTTGTAAAATTTTGTAGCAACAGCGATGCCTATAACTTCACCATTACCAATAACAGAACCAGATCCTTTCTTAATCAGGTCAGGGTCTTTTGTCTCCAAGTCAATTGCTATTTCATCTACATTACGTAGGTCTGGAAACTCGGTAGGTTTTACCCATTCAGTCTGTGCTTCAAACTTAGGAATTTTCATTATAGTCCCTTTCAATAATCATTTCTAAAAAATGTATTGCTTTCAATATGTCTTGCTTCTTTCCCTTATCACGATGTCTAATAATATATTTTATAGCACAACCCTCAGGATATAGCAATTCATTCTCAACCACGAACTTACTTGGTTGAATTTTATATTTTTGATAGTGACTTCCGCCGTGCTGTTTATCCCAAACTTTCGATGTCATAACCTTGATCCTCCTTTTTTGCTGCCATGATGTATAAGTTTTGTTTTGTTCTTGTCACCCCCACATACCAAACTCTGTGTTCTTCATCTTGTTTATCAACGCTTTTTTCCAATGCGTCTCTTATTGTTTTTGTATTGTCTAATATTAATAATACATTATCTGCTTCACCACCTTTTGCAGAATGTATTGTAGATAATTTTACTCTTGGATTTTCTTTTAATTTTTCTCCATAACTTAACATCTCACGTATATATAAACACTCTTCGTAATCTACGACAAAAACATCAAACCAATTTATAGTTTTATCGTAAGTAAAATCTGTAAGATCATACATTTTCTCTTCTGTTAATGTAAAATCCATACCCGTATATTCAAATATATCTTTTACTTCTGATAAAGATAACAGATCACCTTTTTGCCATCGTATGTAGTTTAGAATAGTTCTAAACAAGGTTACCTTATAACTCTTACGATCTTTGTATTCAAAATAAATACCACGTTCCTTTAAAAAAGGTTTGAGTCTATTTAGTTTGTCGTTGTATCTTGCAAGAACCAACCAATTGCCTTCATCAATTGGTACATCTTCAAGACTGTAAACATAATTTACCGTTCCTTTTTCGTCTCTTGCTTTCCAATTTTTTTGTACACGTCTATCTTCTGGAATTAATTTTAATATCTTGTCTGCAATGTTTTGTATATTTTGTGGAACCCTGTAAGATTGTGGCAAAATTATGTCTTTTTTTGAAATTTCCTGCTGAAATTTTTTTACATCTGCACCTGCCCAGCCATAAATTGCTTGATCATCATCACCTGCTAGTATAACATATTTGCTATTTTCCTTGATAATATTAAACATTTTCCACTGTATTGGTGACAGATCCTGAGCTTCATCAACGAATGCTACATCATATTTCGGACACAATCCTGACACAATAAATTTATCAATCATATCGGTAAAGTCTATGAGTCCATAAGATTTTTTATAATTTATTACTTCATCAGCTATAATTTTTAACAACCTCTTGTCCATGTCCCCTGAGTACATATCCGTATTATATTCTTCTTCGATTGTAATATTTTTTATCCTAGCTGAATTTATAAGATTGAAATACTCACTATCAGAATTAATAAAACCCGTAGACTCTTCACCGTTAGAATAGACTGTAACCTCTATGCCCAGTTGTCTACCTATATCTTCGTAGTGTTCATCCTGCATAACCTGAGCTTTCTTCATACCTAATTGATTGAAGGCAAGAGAATGAAGCGTTCTAAAATGTTTAAGATCTTTTCTTTGAAAGGCTGTATGATAGTCTAGCATTCTGTCGATAGCCTCATTTGCAGCTTTGGTTGTAAATGCAAAGTATCCTATCTTATCAATAGGTGTTCCTAGTTTTAAAAATGTTTTAACATATTTCAATAGCTTTGTAGTTTTCCCTGTTCCCGGAGGCCCAAATAACTTCCTACTAATCATATTATATCCGTCTTATGTTTGGTTTGTGTGTGATGGATAGGAACTTCTTCAAATTCTTTTACATTTATTTGTATAATATTTTTTGTAGATGAATGATATTTACCTGCTTCTTTTGATGGAAATCTTTTCTGTTCTAGAAACTCTATCTCACATTCTTGATACAATACCTGCATCATACGCCCTGTTTTATCTTCGCTGTACTTCCAGTTCTTTGCTTTCAGTTTGTCGTAAAACTTATCAAACTTAAAGAATGCATATTCACCTTCTATTAATACTGCTCCAGTTTTAAATGCAGCATCACTCGTAGCTTTTGGTCCATGTATCTTTGCATGTATTACATCATGTAATTTTTCTTTTGGTGATGTACCCACCGGTGGCTGTACAATCTTTTGTGTTTGATACAATGCATCCATTACAGCTTGCTCTTCATCATTCTTGATTAGTGGTGGTAAGAATCCTGCAGCTTTTGATATTGAGTTACGTCTTTTACGCTGATCATTTAGATGTTCTACATTCTTACAATGCACTGTTGCTGTACCAATACCATCTGGTTTTGTTACATCAAATTCGTACTCAGGTTCTGGATCCAGATCTATCTTCTTCAAGTTTGTCAGTACAGGGTAAGAACCTTTTGATCCTGATAAGACTCCAAATTTTTTCTTTACACAAATACCTTTTTTACAATTCTCACTTAATGGACTCTGTGTGCAAGTGTAACCCTTTGAACCCCTATTCCATGATTTTACTTTTTGATTTAAAAATTTTTGATCCCATGCATTTGCATGTACGCCAGCAAAATATTTTACTGGTGCATTCATAACTTTCTGTTGCCAATTGTCTGGATACTTCATCTTAACCATAACATGATAGTTGTACATAAATCTATCTTTGCCATCAAAGTTTTCGTTTTTAGATAATTTAGATATTGCTGCTAGACATGGTGGACCCTCTGTAAATTCTTCATCCACACCTTCCATACTTTTTGTTTCGATCTCTTCTGTAATTTCTTTCAGTCTTTCTTTTGTAACCAGATTTGCACTGATTACCTTCATAAACTGATCTAATGTAAACGTTGTACCATCAACGTTTAAAGCTTTACGTTCCTCCCCAAAGTACGGTAGATTTATAAACTGTCCTGGTCGTAGTTGACCTGTCTCACTATCTTTTGTTAGCTGTGTTTGTTTTGGAAATATTTCTGTATCTTGTTTGAGTCCAAACAAAGATAATAAATTTGTAAGAAAAGATTTTACAGTTTTAGAATCTGTAAATGTATTTAAAAATAAAAATAAATGTAGACCACCACTTTTAGATTCGACTGGTAGTAAAGGTAATTCGTATTGTTGTATAATATCTATGTAATCTTTTTTGTTAAATTCAGCATAATCTTTTGGATCTATATCTATGACACCAAACTTAACTTCTGATTCTTCTGTGCATGGCTGTATACCAATAGATAATTTACCATCTAAATGTTGTTGATAAATATCTTTGGTAAGTTCTTCAAAGTTCCACCTGTAGACAGGTTTCTTTTTTCCTGTCTCAGAGTCTATTTTGGAATCCTGATGATGGAAGTCAGCCACACCATAGGCACTCCTGTATCCATTAAAATATTCTATATATCGTTCCATAATAACTGCTATGTGGGCCGTCTACTCTCGCTTTCGGCCCACACTGTGCACATATTCCCGTAGGAATTATATAATGCTAGCTTGGTCCTTTGGTTTCTCTTCACCATGTTTAGCCTTAACACTTCCTTTAGATATGCTATCGCTAAAACCTTTGGCTTGATCGTAAAGACCTTTGTCAGTTACTGGGCCAATTTTACTAACTTCCCAACCAAACCAAGTGCCTTTATCGTTTGACATTTGAGTAGTTTTTAGTTTGTAAATGTGGCTGAAAGATGCCGGTGTAAACATTCCGTTTGCACCCTTCATCTTGATACCAGACATCATTGAGTTCCACTTTCTACTAATTTTTAATTGAGTAGATTTCATAGAGATCAACGCTGTTGATGGACTATCTCCCGACACTATAACAAAGTGAGATGCAGTCTTCTCAATATAATTACCATTTGGTAATCTATCTTTGTAGTTTGCATCTGGTTTTGTTTTGGACATGATATCAGAAGATGAATCATAAATTGCAACTGGTGCACCTAGACCTTCTCCTCTATCTTTCCATTCGATGTACTCCAACTTATAAAAGCATGGTATTACATCAATACCCTTCACTCCATCATAGAGTTCTCCAGAAACAGAATTGAATATCATTCCTGGTTCTGCACCTTCAACATACTTACCATCACGTTTGTTAACTTCTGGTGAAAGTTGTCCAAGGATTTTTAAAAAAGGTAAGGCAAGATCTTCTTGACCTATTGCACCTAAACCTTTTGCTGCATCATCTTCAAACATATTTGAAGGAAGACCTGCAGACTTTTTCTCTGCTACTTGGTTCATGTTTATTTACTCCTCGTTACTTTGGTCCTGTTTCCTGCGAACACATTAAATAGATCAGAGGGCATCTCTTGTCCAGACTCAAGACGCTCTCTGACTAATGCTTTAAGTGTCATTGGTTCTACCTTTAATTTCTGGACAGGTTCAAACCCTTGACCCTTTGCAAGGTTTGCGTATTCGCTCGCCTTGTTGTCTTCGTTACGACCAAAGGAAACTGTAATCTCATTTTTAATAAGATCACCCAGGCCGTTTTCTCGAAGCCATGTATAAGCTGCTTCTTTATTCGATACTGTAATAGAAGCACCATAAACTGGTTTTACTTCAACTGAAGAACCATCTGCTAGTTTTAATGTAGAGATGTTCATCTCTTGCATCATGGTAGGTATTACCTCACCAGAAACTAATTCAATGTGTCGTTTCAGTTCTTTTAATTCTTTTTCTTTTTCTATTAAGTCGTCCTCTAATGATTTTAATTTTACGACTTGATCTGATAAAGATTTTGCATCGTTAACAGAATTCAAATCTTCTCTTTGGTCTTCTTCAAAGTTTATCACAGTAGAAGCCACACTTCCTGTTGTTAAACCTTTTATTATTTTACTCATTTACTTCTCCTTTCTCGTATAAGTTAATTGTTATAGGATAATATTTTCTTTCTTGCTTATCCCACTTGAGTAAGTTGTATTTACCGTTAGTAATATCAGATACAATAGAACACGCAATACCTATAATGGCCGGATCACCTGTTAATAATAAATAATCATGAGGTTTAAAATCTTTTAAAAGTTTTCTTAATTTAAAAATTAATGGACCTGGTGAAAAAATTATTTGTGAAAGTTCTGGCAATAACGATCTTACTTCACCGTATTTTGTAGCACCTACAATATTTATTTTAGGTGTTCCAGCTTTCGTACCGGGCACTTCCTGTACTAAATAAACTATTCTTTCTGACATTGACAAACAATATAAAGATGTTATATACTTTGTCAATAGAAAGAAGAAAAAATATTATGGATTACAAATTTAAAACAAAGCCATACGAGCATCAACTCAAAGCTTTAGAAATGTCATGGGATAGACCATATTTTGCATATTTTATGGAAATGGGTACCGGTAAATCTAAAGTGCTAATAGATAATATATCTATGCTTTATGACAATGGTAAGATCAATGGTGTTTTAATTGTGGCACCAAAAGGTGTGGTAAAAAATTGGTATGAGGGTGAGATACCTACACACATTGTTGATCACATAGATTATAAATGTGTATTGTGGCAGTCATTAATTAATGCAAAGCAACAGAAAAAATTAGATACCCTGTTTGAAACAGGTGAAGATCTACATATATTAGTCATGAATGTAGAATCTTTATCTACTAAAAAAGGTTATGATTTTGCACATAAGTTTTTGTTTTCTCATAGAGCCATGATGGCCATTGATGAGTCTACTACAATAAAAAATCCAAATGCAAAACGAACTAAAAATATATGTCAACTAGGATTGGCTACCAAATACAATAGAATTCTTACAGGATCTCCCGTAACAAAATCGCCGTTAGATTTGTATAAACAATGTGAATTCTTACATCCAGAGCTACTAGGTTTTGGATCTTACTATGCATTTAGAACTAGATACGCTGTAATGAGAACAGCAAACTTTAGTGGTAGATCTGTGCAGATTGTGGTTGGTTACAGAAATCTAGAGGAACTATCAGAAAAACTAAAAGCATTTTCATATCGTGTACTAAAAGATGAATGTTTAGATTTGCCAAAGAAAACGTTTATGAAACGTGAGGTGTTGTTAACACCAGAACAAACCAAAGCTTATCTACAAATGCAGAAATTAGCTCATGCTAAAATGAATGGCAAGATGATGACTACAGCCACAGTGTTAACTCAGCTTATGAGATTACAGCAGATAACCTGCGGTCACTTTACGGCTGATGATGGCACAATACATGAGATGCCCAACAATAGAATAAATGAGTTGTTAGATCTATTGTACGAGGTAGAGGGTAAAGTAGTTATTTGGGCCCAGTTTCAAAGAGATGTACACAATATCATTAATGCATTATCTAAAGAATATGGTGAAGGAACTTTTGTAGACTATTATGGTCTTACGCCCCAGGAGGATAGACAAGAGAATATAAAAAAATTTCAGGACCCTGATTCCGGAGTCCGGTTCTTTGTAGGCACAACACAAACTGGTGGTTATGGTATCACACTTACAGCTGCTAGCACCATGGTATATTATTCAAACGGCTATGACCTAGAGAAAAGACAGCAGTCAGAGGCTAGAATAGACCGTATCGGTCAAGAAAAACCTATGACTTATATTGACATTATCTGTGAGAATACTGTAGATACGCGTATTGTAAAAGCTCTACGTAAGAAAGTAGATATCGCTACACAAATAATGGGAGAGGAATTAAAAGCATGGATTTAAGACCAGGAGTTGTTGTAAGAATGGGACTATGGATTAGTCTTGTTATGTGTATGCTTTGGATATTAAACTAAGTCTTTAGCTTTACCAATCACAGGTTTGTATTTAGTTTTACCCTCTGATTTGTATGCATGTAAAAATTGTTTCCTTGGTTGGTCGGTAGTATAACTGCAGTGTATCCATCCACTGTTTGGTTCTCCTGGCGTATAAAACTCGAGTATCAATTGATCAAATTCTAGGTTTGAATAAATCCAGTCAGCTAATTCCGCATTGTCTGTGCCCATTACTTCGAAGTCTGCGGCCTCAGCCTTGGCGTGCTGTGAATTTACAGAGCTACCAATCTTAATACAAAGTTGCTCAGAACGAAATCCGCTTGTCACTTTTACTCTGCCAAAATGGTCCCGGACTGGCTGGAGAATATTTTCACAAAGATCTTTTAGTTTTTCTATCTGACCTGAGTTTGGATTGTTGTTAATATCCAACCTAATAGCTGTGTCTGATTTAATTAACTCTTGAAGAGTAAAATTACGTGAAAGATTCATAATTTACCTTTTAATTCGTTTAAATATTTTTCGTTTTCTTCTTGTTCTATTTGTTCTGAAGTTTTATTAAATTTATTTATTACGTAGTATGTAATTATAGCACCTATAAGTATACATGTCATACCATAAAAAAACATTCCTATACCAAAACTAGCTGTCATTATTTCATATAATTCATGATTAGGGCCAAGATAAGTGATCCCATTCCACCTACAATCATATATTCTATTCTTCTAATACGTTCTTTCATTTCTTTTATTTGTTCGAACGTTTGCTTTTGCATTATTCTGCAAAGCTTTTCATGATCTTCTATTTTTTGTAATGCCGATTTTTTAGCCATAATTATCCTTGTGGAAACAATATTGACAGTTTCTGTGCTGTTGTCAAGTTAGAAAAAGATCCTGCTGCACCAGGATTATTGACTATGTTTGCATCAATACTTGGTAAGTTTAATGATGTCGGTGTTGCAGGTGTATCTTGTGTAATAGGTAATAGTGGGTTTTCAAAAAATGGAAACGTTGGTTCATCTAAAGAAACAATTCTCATCTCACCAGAAAGTTGTGTGATAACAGGCAACGCATCTGTTAAAGGATTTACTACACCTATTCTTGCTGCATTTTCTGCAAATGCTTGTAATACTTCATTAGATAATTCTATAGGTCTAAACACATTGTTTCTTACTGAGTTAACATCTATGTCAGATAATCTTCCTGTTGCAGATCTATAAGCATTTGGACTAATGTTTAAAATTTCAGCAGCATTTAAATCTTTTCCAAATTCTTTTCTAACACCAAACAAAGCTCTGTTAGCATTTAAATATGCATCAACAACTTCTCTTGGTTCTATTGGTCCACCACGTAAAGCTTCTCTAGTAAATAAAGATCTAGACTCCCTAACACCTCTTTGATAGTCAGCAACTTTAAATTGCAAACTTCTTTCAGGATTTACTTTTACTTCTCTAAAACCAAACAAACCTTGAAACTCATCACCAAACTCAAAGTTTTGTCCGTATTCATCAAATTTACCTTTTACTAAAACATCTACAGACTCTATAGATCTATCTAATCTTTTTAATTGTTCAAAAGAAAACGGCATCTGTGCTCTTACTAAGTGTTTCATTATCTTAACACCCTTATCACCTGCTGTATCTTGTGGATTAAATACTTGGAAGCCTTCTCTTGTTCTACCACCTCTAGCTATCAAATCTGTTACTGCCTCTGTCCAAATAGATTCTGATATAAATGGTTGTGCAAACTCTTTCATAGATATAAATGTACCTGCAAGAAAGTCATCCATCAAACCATCTTCATCTGTTCTACCATCAGCAACAGAATTTAATAAAGTCTGTACCGGTCTAACCAGTGTATCGTATGCATTAGCGTGACTAAAATCTATGTATTTAAAATTACCTTGTTTGTCTTTTATTGGTAGTAATGTTGAATTTTTTGACCAGTCAGCTACATATCTTCTGATAGCTTCTCTCTCCTCATCAGTCACATCGTAGATAGCTTGGAAAGCTTTTTGTGTTGCATACGGTACAGCTGCAACCGTAGCACCAAAACCAAATAATCTTGTGTACCCAATAGTTTCAAAAGGTTTTACTACTGTGCCATCAGCAAGTGTAAACGTTTCGTTTATCTCTCTAAGACCACGTCTTACGATATTTGTACCTGTTCTAACTATCTCTGCAGGGAATGACACAAAGTTTCCAATAGGTAGCTTTCTTAATGATTTAACAAAGTCAGATACATAATCGTAGTTTGGTATGTTGTTTCTTACAATGTCGGCTGCTTCTTCTTTAAAGAACTGGTCGTCAATAGTTATGTCTACACCGTTTCTTTTTATTACGTCACCTCTTTTAATACCTTTGGCTAGCATGTTTGATTCTAATCTAGATTTCTCCATGGCCCATGATGCTATCTTCCAGAAGTCATCCTCAGCTGTATATAGGTCCTGTGATACAGATTTTAATTTTGATAATGGTTTAAGTAACATTCTAAGACCTTTGTCTGATGTCATAGTCTCACCAAAATTTACATCCTCAAGCAACCTGGTTAGATCTCCTAGTCTTACGTTAGAGTTTACAACACCTAGTTTTAACAACTCTTCATACAGATCGTTCTGTTGTCTTGTACCTTTTAGTGGTGTTTGTAATGCCTGGTATGCTTGTTTAATTGCAGCAGCGTCGGGTATGATACCATTTGCTGTAGCAAATGCACCAGCAGATACAAAGTTTCTAACGTGTGTTACCGGTGATAAAATTGTTTTTGCTATCTGCGATAGACCTTTTGGATACAATATAAGACTCTGATATAGTTGACCTAACATACCAGCTTTGTCAAAAGAAAGTGATGTACCTTCTAATGCTTTAGCCATACCTGGTGTAGTGTATAATTCATTAAGAGGATTTATAGATCCACCCTTCGCCGCAACGTCTAAAGATCTAGCTTGGTCTATTCTTATCTGTTCAAAGTCGTCCCCAAATATTAATCTTGCTTCATCGTTTGATTTTGCAAACATAGGTTTCTTGCCAGCAGCTATAAGCTCGTCGTTTTTTCTTATAAGATCTTGAAAGAAAAGGTTTCTTCTTGTGATCATAGATAGTTTAGCTGTGCCACCTAATATAGTTTGCATAGGATTATTTTGTTTACCTAAAAGTTTTTCAAATACTTTTCTATCAGCCTCTTTGATTGCACCAGCAGATATTAATGCAGATCCTCTATCTGTTACAACTTCATCTAGTGTAGTTCTGTTTACAAAAAAATCTGGCACAGAAAATATAGCATCAGATGGTTTATCCATTCTAATACCTTTTGGTAGTCTTGCAGTTTTTAAAACTCTGGTTACAGCTTGTTCTGCTTGTAAGTCTGTAAGCTCTTCACCTGCTTCTTTTGCACTAGATTTAAATACTTCTTTAGCTTCGTTTATTGCTTCTGCACTTGGTTTGTATCTTGCCCATGGAAAGATACTTTGGTTTTGAAATATGTCATATGTAGATCCAAGGTAGTTTTTAAATTTACCGCCAAATAATTTTTTAAATTCTTGTATCTCATTCTTACCCAATGATCTTCCTAGTTTAGAAAATAGATCTGACCACCTGCTTCTTATTGCAGATAAACCACCAAGTATATCTGTTGTAACCTCGTCATCTACTTTTAAATCTTTTAATTTTTTAACTAACGCAGCTTTCTTTGTCTCATCTAATTTACCGAATGTAGCAACACCAAGATCATCTAGTTTAGGATCACCAGATAATAGTAAATCGTTTATTTCGTTTAACAATTTTTGTCTGTCTTTTGCAGCCGCTTGATTAAATACAGTTCTTGCTGGTGGAAATACCTTATCTATTGCTTGATCTAACTCTCTTGATATGTTTCTTGCGCCGGCAGCATCTGCTGCTCTTTCACCAATAGAAGTTCTTTCAAGATCAAAAAACTCTTGTGTCTTACCACTCCGTGCCCTGAACCCTGATGCAATCTTATCTATAAATCTATCTAATTTAGAGTTTGCTACATCTAATTGTTTGTTTCTATTTGTTAGTTTCTTAACTAATGTGCCTGTGCCACCTATTACACCTGTAAACAGTGCACCTTCAAAACCAAACTTGACTCTGTTTAATAATTCTCTTGTTGCATCGTCATCTGTAGATCTATCAACTGCTGTTGGTCCACCTATAAGATCACCAAACGTACCAATTTTCTCTACATCACCTACAAACACACCTTCTGCTAGACCGCCACCTAATGCACCTGCAATAAATTTATTTGTCTTACCACGAGTGTTTAATTCAATGGCTTTATCCATACCTTCTTTTAATTTAGGATTAGATAGTTTTACATACTTACCGTTTCGTGCAGCTTTCATAGCATCACCTGCCATTCTAGATGCAACTTTAAAACCTACACCACCAGGTATACCAATGTTTACTAATGCTTCTGTAATTCTACCAGCAGCTGTTGCTTCTGCTTTCTCATCAAACTCTGTAAGATCGTCAAAATACTGTTCTACTCTTGCAGCTGCACCACTATCAACACCTAAATCTAAAAGTGTTGCGCCCAAAGAAAAGAAACCTTTTGGTATAGAAATAAGACCAGATACAACACCGGATAGCACCGATTCTATTACTCCAACTTTATTATTGTTATTTGATTTACCGTAAAATACTTCTTCGACTGAAGCCATTTAGTCCTCCTATACTATGAAGGCTACGTTTGGACCTTTTTTCTCAACAAGTCTTCCTCTTATAACATATCTTCCATCGTCTAGACCTGCACCTTTTGCAATCATAAAATCTATTTCATCTGCACCAGGATTATCTTTTTTAAAGTTGTTAAATAATTTATCCTGTATTACATCGTCATATTTTATATTACTAGCTCTTAATATACTAGCTGTTTGATCACCTAAAATTGTGCCTTTATCTGCTATTACCGCTGCTATTTGACCAGTAGCCGAAGTTGCTTGTTGAAGTTGTTTAGTTCTAGCTTTTTTATATTCTTTGTCTGTTGTATCTGCAGACGCAATATCTTTTTGTATCTCACCTTTTAATATCGCAGCATCTATCTGTCGTTTGATATCAGCAGACTTGTCTAGGTTTTTAGATATCGCATTTATAATAGAAGATTGTAAAGTACCTGATCTGATAGCACCTTTAAGATCTCCACCTTGTTCAGATACAATTCTACTTGCATCTATTAATGAGTCATACGCAGCGTCTTTTTTCATTTTGTCAATACCCATAAGTTCGTAGTATCGTTTTTTAGTTTTTGCTATTCTATCTTCATCAATTTGTTTTCTTTTATTAGGATCTTCAGTAACATTTGTAGTTGTGTTTGGGCCCTCTAACTCTTCTTTTGTACTTCTTTTTAATTC
>VTLG01013285.1_pt1 | contig 19017 bp, 32 predicted proteins | sample 4694571 | NCBI WGS metagenome assembly VTLG01 (sample SAMN12604809, study PRJNA352737) | marine metagenome | biome: ENVO:00000447; feature: ENVO:00000209|ENVO:00000569|ENVO:01000036; material: ENVO:00002151; isolation source: viral sequences binned using virsorter ...
TCATTAAAGCAGATCGCATTTGTTTTAATCCTTTTTTATAATCTTCTAAAGCAAAGGCTGCTTGTTGTGGAGCATCCTTAAATTGATGAAAATGATACCTAGCTCGTGCCATTAATACTGGATTATATACATCTGGAAAAACTGTTGCATCTCCATGAGCATCTAATGCTGTTGGTAAATCCCAAGCAAAAAACCAAACTCGATAAACTTTATCAGGTATTGGACTTACTCCAAACTTTCTAGCATCAGGACTTCGGATAACAAATCTTGGTTCTCCCCAAGTTTGAGCATTTGCATCATCTTCATTCTCTGATTCTCTTAAATGATCTTTCCATTCTTCAGTAGTAATAAACTTTAAATTTTGACTAGTATAAGGAGTACTTGCTCCACTTACACCAATAGTAGTTAGGTAAAAGTTATCCCAATCTACTGAACCATAATCTGCTGTAATACTAGAACTAGAAGCTTTTAATTCATACCATCGAGTTCCTGCGACAGTTTCTACATAGACATTACCATAAAACGGATCAGTTGCTCCGCTTTCTCCTGTGGCTAAGAAAGCCCATTGGGGCTCTGCCATTACTATATCATTGTACGCTCTATTAATACAGTCTTTAGCATGAGCTTGTATACCTACTGCAGCACTAAAATTAGCTGAAGTTAAAACAACCTCATTTAGTTCTCTCAATAGTTCATTAGTTAAGTTTAAATATGTTGCCATATTACTTTTATTTCTCCTTACTTATACAAATACAAGTTTTATTTATTTTTTTTTATCGTCTTCTTGGTCTTCTGGATTAGTTTCTTCTTCTAACTTATCAACAACTGTACCAACAGCTTGTACTGGTATAGATACAGCAGTAGTTGTAATGTCTACTACTTCATCAATAGCTGCAGTACCTATCTCTTTTCCTGATTCTACAGCAGTTGTTATAAGTGAACATCCCGATATAACCAATAAAAAACTAAAAAATAATACTAATCTACTTAATATCATTATTCTGATCTCCTATGTTACACATATTTTTGTTTTAAAAAAATGTACGGGAGAGAATAATAAACCCTCTCCACATACGCCTTAGTTTCTATAAGAATTAATCAGGTAATACACCTAAATGTAAAAACTCGATTAAATAAGTCACAGTTGTAGCTGCAGTTGCAAGGTCATTTGCTAAAGGTTTTAACCTTATATAAAGTGTACGAGCTGATGAGCTGTACAAAGTAGATGCAATAACGATTGCTTCTGAAGTAGCTGGACCACCATAAACACCTGCAGTTACTCCAGTACCTACAAAGGCATTGGCTGCGTGTCCATGTGAATTTTGAATGATATATAAAGGTACATTAGCTGTCCACGTTACTGCTGATCCACCATCATCTAAGATAGCTTTTTCATCAATAAGCTGACCACCACCTGCTGCAGTTCCTAAATCGAAATCAACATCATCGCCTGAAGCTCCTGCTGTAACAATGTTACCTGCTGGAATTGCGATAAGATTACGAATAATAGTATCTGCTGGTTGTGTGAATGAAACATCATAAGTTGCGTCAGCAGTTACTGCAATAGTTCCTGTAGTAGCTGAAGTCCATGAAGTAACTGAATTATCAGCGAGTCCACGAACATCGCTTACTTTTGCTGAGTTTCGCCCTGTATCTCTTATATCTATAACTGGGTTTGCCATTTTTTTTCTCCTCTATTTAATTAAAAATAGTTATTGTTAAAATATAATTTATACTATAAAAGTAAAGAAGTGGGAGGCTATTACACCTCCCAAATCTGTTTCGTTAGTCTATTCCGTAGAATGCACCAACAAGAGCTTCATCTCTTAGTACTTTCGCACCAAAAACATGAAGACCTCTTACAATGTCACCAAACGATGTTGGGTCTCTCAACACTTCTGTTGAAAGAATTGTATTTGCAGTCGCAGTAGATGAGATGTGACCTGCCAAACATTTACCTGCAGCATTAGATGTTGCAGCTATGTTATTTGACTTGTACATGTCAAAACCACGAAGTTTTCCACTAGAAACTAAGCCGTTTCTAATCGAACCCTGTCCAGCGTTGTAGTCAACAGACAACAATTTAGAACTAGAACTTCCTAGAACTTCGTAGAAGTCAGGACTAGCAACGAACCATCTACCTTCTTCAGGTACATTTTGGTCGTCTAGTAATCTTGACATTCTACCCATAAGGTCTAGAGGATCATGTTCATCAGTTCCAAAACCAATGTCTAGGTTACCTGTTCCATCAAAAGTTCCAGAAGCTAAATCAGTAGCTGAGTCGGAACCTAACACGTGGTTAGGTGATGAAGCAGATAGACCAGCAAACATAGTTACTATTACAGCAGCATCATAAGCATCTTTCAATGCGTATGCAGCAGAACTGGAAGCAACTTCTTTAAAGTTAACATGTGACATATTTGTTTCAATATCATCTACGATGAATTTAAACGCATTAGCACTATCAACTACTAAAGATGTTTCTTGGTCTGTTAGTCTAGTTTCAGTTGTATCACTATTTCTAGTATACGCTGATACAGAGATAACGGGTTCTTTGATAATCTTTACTGAGTCTCCGAAAGCAGATATTTCACCCGAATAATCGGTGTTTGTAATAGCTTCTACTACCGAAGATTTCCTAAAAAAGTTTAAAACCTTTTTAGAATAAACCGAAGGTAAAAAGAAACTATTAGTTTGTCCACTTACGGAGTTAGCAAAGTTAGCATTAGTATCCGTTGAAGGTTCAAAATATTGAGCCATTTGGATATCTCCTTAGTTAGAATTTAGTTATTAAACTAAATAGTTTATTTAATGATTCTGCCTTCTTGCATTGCATTTGATATTTCTTCTTCAAATTTATCAAACTCTGCAACACTCATGGCAGCAATCTCTCTTTCAGACCACACTCTTTGTTGATTTGGTTCTACACTAGTTGTTTTAGTGGAGATCATATCAGCAGCAGATTGTGTAGTCTGTTTAGAATTTGACGTAGGTTGTGTAACCTCTAATCCAATATCCTTTTTAAATAAATCTAAAGCTCTACTAGCTAAAGTTGCATCATTTGGGTTATTAAAAATCCAATCTTTAATAGCCTCTGGTTGCAAATTAGCCCAATCTTGAAATTCATCACTGTTTCTAATTTCATCAAAATCAGGATGTTTTTCTCGTAAGTCCTTTTCAGCTTCTCGTTTTAGTATTTCTGTTTCACGATTCTGCATAGCGTCTAATCTTGTTTGCAATTCAGCAACTTGATTTTCGCTTTGCATATGGGCAACAGACTCTACTACTTCATAAACATCAGGATACTCGTTTTTAAACTTTTCTAGTTCTTCTGCAGATTTTGGAGCTTTATACTCTGGTCTGTTTGAAACAGCTTCCTGTATTAACTCTTGTTCTCTAGCTTTAAACTCATTAAGTCTAGAATCGTAGTGAGCTTTTAAATCATCGTATCGTTTTTTATAATTAGGTTGCTTATAAGGTTTATCCTTATTTGCTTCTACTTCTTGTTTTTCTGCTTCAATTTCATCACTTTCGTCATGTTCAGTTGAAACAGGTTTATCAAAAAATAAATTATCTGACGATACAAAAGGTTTATCTTTTACATCATGCCAATCTTTTTTTGCATTATAAGGGTTGGCTTTCTGTGGTTCTTGGTTCTCGGTTATAACTTCTTCAGTCATTTTCTTACCTCCTAATCAGGGCTTCTCTAACAAGGTCGCTACATTGTGCACAGTAGGGCTTGTCTTGTAAAGGTCGCCTTTCGGTTGTTATATATAATAGAGTGCCTAATATTTTAGGGTAGCTCTATTTCTTACTAGCCACTCACAGGAACATAGTATCTTCGAGGACTTGACTTCAACATTTCTTCTTCAACCTGACGAGATTGCTTTACAACATTAGGTATATTACCTTGTGCTGCTACGCTTCCGCTAGTTTGAATCGGAACTGCTTTAGGATCGCCTTCGTCTTCAACCATGCCACCATGAACGACACCTTGCCTTTCATCTGCTCCAGCCTCTGCATCTTCCATCATACGCTGAAGATTATCAGCTCCGATTTCGTCAGTTGCTTTTGCAGTAAAGACAAATTCTCCATCCGATAACCTTGCAGGTATCGAATCGGATACTCCAGAACCTAAACCTTCAACAGGTCCAGACCCTGAAAACTCTGAAGCACTCTCAACTACTTGGTCGAATATTTCACTCAACTTAGCATCTTCTGCGAGAGCACTTTCTAAATAATTTTGATCTTGTTCGTTTAATACAGAACTTACTACATAGTCTACATAATCTTCTTCCATTTCTTCGTCTGGAAGCATTTGTTCGTATTCTTCGTGGGTTGCACCGGGCATAACAGTACCATCCGGCATTGTGTGTGTGGGCATTAAATCTTCCATTTGATTATCTAGTTCTCCACCTTCTGCTCTTATTTGTCTTTTTTCTAATAAGGGATTAGCTTCAATAGCTGCTTCTCGTCTTTCATCAGCTCTTCTTTCTCTTTCTGCTTGTAGTTCAAAATCTACATCACCTTGAGAAAACCCAACAGTTTTAGAATTTCTAACTAAAGCTTTATAAGCTCTGTCTATTTCTTTTTGAGGATATTCGTTCTCTTCTCTATCAATTTGAACACTAGCCGACATTCTTAAGTCGTTTCGTTTACTTTGTTTACGTTCTTCTTGTGTCATTGTTTGTGTGCCTTTGTTATATAGTTTTCTCATTTGTCCACCAATATTTTTCTTTGTTCTTGGCTTAATTGTATCAAACCATGTTTCTTCTCTTAAATCATTTAAAGTTGGTTTAGTTATCGTTCTTACTACTCTTTTAGTTCCGTCTGGATTAAAATAAATTTTAAATTTATTATTGCCTAAATCTTCAAAATAAAACGCCATACTAGAATTATCTCTAAGGTCTGCTGTAGGTCTTGTTGGAAATTGATTAATATCTTCATAACCAGAATCAGTTAGCATTCTTCGTGTTAATCTCTCACTAGAATAAGATAAAGGAATATCAGATAACTCTCTTTCTGGACCATAGTGACCTTGTTCAAAAACAAATAATTCTTCCCCTTCAAATTCTTTAAGATATTCTTCTAAAGTCTCTGGATCATATTTAAAATCCTCATGATCTTTTAATCTTTTTCTATTCTCTCTAGTTAATTTCTTAACAGCCTGTGTGGCTTTTTTTGAAAGTTGTTTTGATAGTTGACCAACTGCCATTCTATTCCTCTTGTCTATTCATTGCTTCGTTTACTTCATCCTCCAACTGCTCTAGGCGTTCCAGAGAATTGATCCTCCCCTGCGACCGGTACATTTCCAGTTCCGATGTTGCCACCACCAGTACCTGTAACTCCAAGTTCTTGAGGTGCTTGAGGTGTTCCACCAAGACCTCCCATTCCTTCCCCTTCACTAGGGGAACCAAGTTCCTCGCCTGTTTCTTGTCCAACATTATTCTGCATTCCTATAATCTGTGCCATAATAGCAGCCTCTTCAGGATCGTTAAGTATTTCATCAGGATCAAGATCAAGACTGTAGGCAAGTTCACTAATCAATTTAGACATCTTCACAAATGGAGCAATAGCAGGATTCTGTACAGTTTGTAAGAACATAGTCAATCTTTGTGACCTAACTTCTTTCTGCATTAAGCTATTGGTTCCAGAAGCACTAACTTCTAAATCACCTACGACTCCTAACTTATCTTCTAAGAATTGCATATTCCATTGGAAGTATGCTTCTCCTAAAGGTTTCAGTAAGAAATCATCCAAGTTCTTAACAACTGTTTTAATGTTAAGACTTGCTGCACCGAGTAACATAGACATACCTGAAGCAGTCCTAGTCATACTTTGTACTCCTGTTTGTCCATGAGAGTAACTTGGTATGCCTGTCTGCTCATCTGCAAGTTGTCTAAACTTGTCGAACATCATCATATTTTCTGTAGATGTATTAGGAAACTTAACTCCATGTATCGCCTGTCCTGGCATTCCTGCTTGTCTACGGAATATTTTACCAGGATACATCTCGAAACTTTGTCCACCGACTAATGCAGACTCATCTACATCAAACACCAGCGAACCTGACAAGGCTAAATTATCAATCGCCATTCGAGCATGACCATTCATAATTTGTTGAGAATCATCCATATTCTCAGCTACACCAACTCCAAAGAAACTATATGGATTCTTTTCATAAGGAAAAGCATGATAAGGTATTCTGTATGGAGTAAATGGATTTATAACTACTCGAAGTACTTTATCATTACTTACCCAAGCATTAATTTGTACTTCGTCTAAATCATCAATAGAATCATCTAGCTCTATGCCTACTTCTCTGGCATACTCTGCATCCATAATTCCCCAATATTCTAATACCTCATATTGTGCTGCAGATTGTTCGTCTTGTTCTTCTTCCCTTATCTGATCTTCGTAACCACGTTTCTCGTAATTACCACCCATCATTAAACAGTCTCTAATAGCATCCTTATCAAAGTAAGGCATCTTGCTTAATGCTCTAAACTGACTTCTATTTAATCTATGTCGGTGAATTACGTATTCACACTCTTCCATAGTAGTAGCATTTGGATCAGGAAAGAAATCCCAAGTGCTAACAAATTCTATTCTAGGTACTCTAACTTCTAAAGGATTATAAGTTCTATTACCTTCTTCATCTTCATCCCATTTATTTAATGTCTTATTAAAATTAAATGGTCCTTTAATTATTCCAGTACCCATCATGGCAGCTTCAAATAAAGCACTTCTTAATTCTGAAGCTCCATTAGATTCTTCTATCTGATCATGGATTAGTTTTTCCATACGTCTTGCAGCTTTTTGTGCAGGACTAACTTCTAAGTCTTGTGGTATTGGACTAAAGCCTTCTACATAGTTTCCTTCCATCTTAGCAAGTTCTTCAACAAATTTTTCTTCAAACTTACCAAGTCCATAAGTTGCTCCGGGTTTTAAAACTCTACCATCTCCACTATAACCTACATCGTAAGGATTTTCTTCTGATTCTTGTCCTGCAACAGGTTCAGCAGGGGTAGTTTCAATTCCGGGAGCTGGATTTAGAGAATCTAAGTGAGCTTGAGATACTTCACCTTCTGGCATCTTAGTTTCTCTAATACCGATAGGGAACTTCCCTGTTCCGAATATTACATCAATTAATTGTCCAAAGGCTGCTAGTACTTTTGTCTTAGTTACTTTAACAAAGACTCTTGACTTCTCTGATTCTCTAAAGCGAACCTTCTTTCCGTATAAACCTCTGTAGTTTTGATACGCAGTTAGCCATCTACTCTCGTGTAGTTTTCTAGAATCTTCTGCTGTTTGAAATCTACTAGCTATTAAACCTGCTAAGTTTAATTTTTGATCAGGCATTAAATTTAATGCTTTACCTGATTCCCCTTCTACTTCTTCGTAGATATGATCAGCATTTAAAAATGTATTATCGTTTTCTGCCATATATATTTATATCAATAACCAAATGTATCATCACTCGGTTTATAAATAGACTCTCTATGAAATTGACGAAGATTATCTATTGGATTATTAATTCTCGGTCTACTCATAATAAGATACCGCAGAGCATCATAAGCATGATCTGCAGCATGTGTGTCTACGTCTTCAGGGTTACGTTTATCTAATGGTATACTTTGTAGTTCTTTGATCAAGTTAGGACAGGTATTAAATATCTGCAATCTTGGTCTACCATTCGGTTGTACTTTTAAATACTCGTGAATCTGAATTTTACCTTGTATTCTATTTTTATCGGCTCGTCTAAGTTTGTGTCCTTGTTTGACGAGTGACTCTCCAACAGTCGGTCCAGTTGTACCAGTTCTAGCCCAAGCTGATGTATCTAGTACTCCCGGAACTGAAAGAGGGTCTTCCATTTCCATATCTGTTATTATAGAGCCTAAATCGCTACCTGTCAAGCCTTTTCGGTATAATTCTCGATAAATTATTAAAGTACCATCAACTTTATCCATTGCTCCCCACACACAAGCACTCTCAGAAGCATAGCCATAGTCAATACCTTTTATTCTTTCCCATGTAATAGGAATAGAAAAAGGAGCTACAATATGAATATCTGGATCAAATTCTACAAAAGCTGCACCTTCATTAACATCCCAATTACCTTCTAACAACTGTTTACGTTGTACAGGTGGTAAAGACATTAGCATCTGTTCATAGACACCATCTTTAGCTAAATAAGGATTATCAATTAATCGTGCCGGAATAAACTTTCTAGTTAGACCATCATCACCTATAAAAGATTCATTTGGTGAATTTGAATCCACATATCTTTTCTTAACCCAATTAGCACCTATACCACCGGGATTTGCTGTGCAACGTAAATAAGTTTTAATTTCTGGATCAGTAGTTCTAAGACGAGAAGCTAAATAGTTCCAACCAAATTCTGTGGGTAAGTGAGTTATCTCGTCAAAGCCTATCCAAGAGTATGCTTGTCCTTGATATCGGTATACATCGGCATCTCTTTCTAAAAAACCAAACTCTACTTTAGCTCCACTAGGAAAGTTCCAAACCTTTTCAACTTCCCTAAACTTACAGCCGGGAAAGGCTTGTGGATATAATTCTCTGGATTTATCTATGAGTTCTCGAAGTTCCGGCATAGACCTTCTAAGTATTAAAGCACGATGAGCTTTTTTATGGGCATAACGTAATGGGTCTACTAACATGGCATAAGATTTACCACCACCGGCAGCACCACCATAGAGAACATCCTTCTCGTCAGCAGCTAAGAACTCTGTCTGTGGTCCGTCATTGGGATGGAAGACCACATTAGACTCTTCTAAATATTCCTTGACAGACTTAGGTACATCGTCTAAGTCGTCTTCAATAACTATCTGCCCCTGCCTCTTCTTAGCACTTTTTGAAATTGCTTGTTCGGAACTGTCGAGTTGCGTGAGTATTGTTTTATTATTTTTGAGTGTGGTTGTTTCTGAACTGATCTTTTCTTTAAGCTTTTTGATCTTTTTTTCTTTGTCACGGATTTTTCTCCTCGCTTCTATTTTAGCTTTTTGTTTGTGGCTATAATTATAATGTCGTTTACCACTTTCTTTCTCCTGATTTTTACGTTCCAAAGTTACATATCGATTAAAAGATACATGGTTTAGATTACGCCCTGTCTCTTCCGATAGGAGTTTAGCCCCTTCTCGCATAGAGTGTTTCTTATCTATAGTTTCTTGAACGTATTTCTGGAGAGCTTCCAGTTGGGTAGGTATAGGCTTTAGATACTTATCAATTTCACTAAGTTCATATCCAAAAGGAATTGACTTACCTTTCTTTTTGATATAGCCTTCTTTCACTTTTTATCTTTCTTACCAAATATTCTATCGTAATTATCTCTATATGCTTGAGAATTAATATTAGGTCTTCTTTTCTTTTTACCTAAGACTATGGGATTTTTATTCGTTCCTATTATTGTGCCTTTTCCGTTAGCCATTATTCTTCCTCTATTATTTCTACAGACTCTGCTTCAATAGGTTGTTTTTCTGGTAGTATAAAGATACCACCATTAACATTATGATTAACGTCTAACCTTTCTCGTTTAGAAACACCTACTCGATCCAGTATAGTCTGGGCAGCCTGTAACTTAGTATTAACTTGAGGCATAGACTTATCAGAGTTCATAACCTCTACTAGTTTAAAAGCTGCTTGGGGTGCAGATCGTGCAAGTACGTCTGAGGCTAAATCAACTATTTCTTCTCTTAGAGTTTGTATTACTTGGTAGTGATTGCCTGAGTATCCTGCCAGTTCTGCTGCTTCCTTCGGATTACCACCGGTTTCAATAAGATAATCCAAAAAAGATTGTTGTTTTTCTGTGAGTTTTCTATTACTTTTCTGTAATGATGTATTTGTAGACATACCATTATTATAGGGAATTTACAGGGTTTGTCAAGGTTTTATAAAAAAAGATGTTAAAGTACTTGACAAACTTGAATTTCACCTGTATACTAAAGTAGTCTTTACCCACCCGGTTAAACCAATAAAGACCAGATACTATATAGGTTATATTAAAGCCGACCTAACCTCTAACTAACACTTCAAAATCCTTAAAAATGTACGTGATTGTGCATATATCCCGTATACCCCCCCTATGGCTCCAGCATGGTATGCTGTAGATTTATACAGTAGTGGCAATTTATACAGTATAGAAAATCAAAGTTAAAAAACTCTATAAATTTAAGAGATTTGGAGCAGGAAAAAACTATAGAGATTTTTAAATTTCAAGAAGCTTCCAAAATCTACAGAGTTTTTGAAGTTTCTAAATTTAGAAATTCAAAAAACTTTGTAATCTAAAGAACTTCAAAAATAACAGCGAGTTACAGCAACTTTAATGGCCATTACCCTATTCAGTATCAAGAAAGAATTTAAAGACCTTAGAAGGTCTTTTTAGTGCCTTATTGGGTGTTTTTTGGGCCTTGTTAGGCTCTAAATTAGATCTGTACATAGACCTGTACAGCTCTAGCTAGAAAAAGAGTTAAAAAAGAGTTAAAAATTTAAAGAATTTTAGAGCTTTTTTAAGTTCACCAGGCAATTTTTAAAAGTAGTCCTTTATTCCATATGATTACATATGATTATTTAGCTTAGAAAGGCTTAAATGAGCTTTAAAGACATAAAAAAAGGGAGCTATAAAAGCTCCCCTTTAGTTATTAAGATTTAATTAAGTTTCAAAATCTCCCATTGTCAAAACTCTAGGTTCTTTTCTAGGTCTGTTTGGATAAAGATAATTTAACCCTAAAGCATTGAGTCTAGTTATCTCATTATGTATTACCAGAATCATCACTAATTCTTGAGGATTCGCTAGATCATAATGGGGATAATTTTTATTTAATACTTCGATTAAATCAGTTACTAACATTTGTAATTGTTCGTTCATTTATTTTTTCTCCTATATTGATTGAACTTTTACATATTACATAAAAAAAGGGAGCTATAAAAGCTCCCCTTCTTTTTTCTATGTTTAGCTAAGTAGAAAAATCATGGTAGATAACTTCAGATTGTGGAGCATTTTTGATCATCTTTTTTTCTATCTTAAATAAATGTGAAAGATGTAAATGAAAGAAAACCCGACAATGAAAGCAATGTATTTCTTTCAGTTCCTCTAAAGCTCCTAAAAGTTCCTCTAGTCCTTCCATTGAGTATTTGAGGTCTTTCTCTTCTTGTTCGGCTAGTAGCATTAAAACAGTAAAGCGAAAAATACTATTTATATCAGTATTAACTATTTCTTTCATTGTTCCTTGCTCCTAGCTAGATCGGTAAAAGCTTCGTTAAGTCCGCAAGGTTCACAAATTTTCAAGTGTGAAAAATTGTTATCCCTCGATAAAGTAAAAGATTCACAACAGACGCCCTCGCCACAACTAAAACATTTTAGAGGTTTGCAAGGTTCTTCTGTTTCTGTTTGCTGTCTTTCTGGATTAAAGCAAGTTTTAACTATTAAAGCTTTATAACCATAAGGGCTTTTTTTATTTTTGTTCATTTGTTTTTTCTCCTATATTGATTGAACTTTTTAATAATAAATTAAGGGTAAAAAAAAATCTAGATAAATCCTTTTATCTAGACTTTCGGGGGAAAGGTTTAAAAATTGAAATAAACTTCTTGTTTTACTCCGCCATTACGATCATAAATGCGATCTAACCAGACTTTATTTCTATCAAGATATTCGCCAATACTGTTATAGGGTTTGAGCTTGTAAGATTCTCTTTCCTTACAGTTTTGTAAATACATATCTGAATAGAATGCTAGTCTTGCGTCATCATGCTTTTTTGCATAACGCAAAGAACGCAATTCAGTTATTAGTTTTTTATATAATCCCATTATTCCAAAACCTCGATAATGTCAGATACATAAACAGAACCCATCTCATCAAATAAGCCATAATCTGAACCTTTTACATCAACTAACAAAGTAGTTTTAAGCCCTCTACCTTGTTTAATTGATTCTAGAGCTATTGCCCTTGTTGGCACTCCTAATTGCTTAGTGATTAATTTAGTTCCTTTTCTAATTGTTTCTATGTTTTCTATTTTCATAGTTTTAAAGGCTAGAGTTTATTAAACTTACCTAGCCTTTTATTTTAGTTATTTAGAAAAATTTTAAATTTACTTTAAAGCACTTTTAACAGTTTTCTTACTCGCCTTTTTCTTAGCAGTTTTTTTAACTGCTTTTATTTTAAAGGGAGCTGGAATCGTTGAAGTGTTCAAAAGTTTTTGAAACTCCCAATTTTTCAAACAATGCTTAGTAGGGTTATTAAAGTCATATCTGATTTTATTATCTTCCGTTTCAATTTGAGGATAACAAACAGAAAAAATATAACTTTTATATTGTCTTACTAAGTTCTGAAAATTGGGATCATTTTCACTAACTTTATAAAAAATCAAAGTCCACTTTTTAGCCAAAGTATAAATTTGATTTCTGGTTATTAAATTTTCGGCATTTCTTTCATTGCAATATGAATTGAAATACTGACTAATTTTTTTCGTCATATATTCACCTTTATTTATTATTGTTAAAAAACTCACTAACTTTTTCGAGTTAGTTTTTCCAAACTACAGGAATTTTGAAAAAATTACAATAAAAAACTTACGACAGAATATGTCGCAACCTTAGGTGTGTTAGTGTACTAATACAGTATACAGGTCTAATAAATAAAGTTTATTTTATTTTATTAAATCGCCCAAGTTTCCAGAGTGTCCGTTACATATGAGATAAATTAAATTCTATTTAAAAAGGGGTGTATTCATTGCATATGAGTTACATATGATTATACTGGATAAATATACAGTATTGACAATCTTTTACATATGTGTTAGTTGCTTATTTGACATATATTATAGTATATGTTATGTAGGTGTGTTAGTGCTGTACCACACTACTGCTCTAGTGTTGTGGTTCGCTAGTGTTCTAGTGTTCTGGTTTTCTAGTGTTCTGGTGTTGTGGTGTTCTACTGTTTTGGTGTTGTAGCAAAGCCAAACATATCATGTGTGTCCATTACATATGACTTGCATATGAGTTAATAAATATTTAGTTATTATAATCCGCATTACTTAAAGAGAAAAAAAGGCTTGACAAAATTTTTCCCATGCCTCAAACTGTAAAAAGGCGAGGAAAGACCTTGCTAGTTTGTTTAACTTTTGGAGATTAAGAAAATGATAAATATGTATTATTTACCAAAAAAATATGTAGGAGAAGATAGACCAGATTATACAGTCGAAAAAGCTCCTAATAAATTAACATTTAAAAAATGTGTTGAGTTGGCAGAAAAGTATAATTTAGATACTGAAAATGAATACTATGTTGCCAAAGTTAGCGAGATAACAGATGATTTCACTAATAGTGAATTATTATCTTATTTTGCTCCGATAACTAGGCAACCATTTAGATTATCTGGGAAGCATAATGTTCTAGGAAGCAATGCGTTTGACTGTGATTATTTAATACCTTTGGAGTAATTATGAATAAGGAAGAAGAAAACCAAAGACTTATGGAGTCTATTTACGATAAAGGTATTCATTTTAAACTTGATAATGGTAGGACTATTTCTATTCAGCAAAAAAGAGGTACTGATTCTGTTAGAAATAAATCAGTTGAAGTAGGTACTTGGGTTACTGTTGATGACGAAATTAAAGTTTATAACTATGTTAGTTTTAATGAACTTATAGAATTATTAATTAAATTAAAAGGGGAATGAGTGTGGAAAATGCTAAAAGAAAAGTAATATCATCTACTAAGAAAAATGGTAAAATTGTGGCTCAACAGGTTGTTTATACTGAACAGGGATATTCTGTTACTAAACATGAAAAGATTAGTGAAGATGAAGTAGGTAATATCAGAATATTGAAAAAGAAGGGGGTTAAATAATGACTAAGCAAATTAAAAAACTATCTTGTGAAATGTGTGGAAGTAACGATTTAGAATTTAAAATCTTTGTTGATGAATTTGGAGAGCCAACTTCTGATATTCAAGAACAGATTAGTCAAAGTCAAAGTTATGATTACTATGACGAAGGTATAAATAGAGAAGCATGGTGTAATACTTGTGAAATGTGGCAAGGAGTTATAAATAATGGGTAAAGCAACTCAAGGTATGGATTTTATCTGTGATATAGACGGAACTCTTATGAACATAGACCATAGAAGGCACTTTGTTGAAGGAGATAAGAAGGATTGGAAAAGTTTTGAAGATAATATCAAATATGATACTGTTAACAAACAACTTAATAATCTTATAAGTTTAATAGAGAATATTCGTTGGAGTAAATTTGAAGAAGAAACTTATGATGATGTAACTGAATTTGATGTAGGTCATTTTAAAAATAGAGTTTATTACTTTTCTGGTAGAAGTGAAAAACTTAGAGAAATTACTGTAGTACAAATACTTCATGCTACTTTTGGGGAAGAATATTCTCTTGATAAAATATTTAAACTTATTAAAAATGAAGCTACAGATTTAGACGAGAATTATAAATTATGGACTCGTTTTTATAGACAAACATCTAATCAATTATTTCTTAGAGCCGACAAAGATTATAGAGAAGATTCTATAGTTAAGTCTGAAATGTTAGATAAATTAATTAAAACTGAAATGGTTAATGGTGTTAATGAAGATAATTTAATCATCTTTGATGATAGACAGTCTGTTGTAGATATGTGGAGAGCAAGGGGTTTAACTTGTTTTCAAGTAGCTAAAGGAGATTTTTAATGGAACAATTAATAGATTGGATATCTGATACAAGACAGGAACGATTATTAAATCCAAAAAGTGGCGATTATTTTTATACTCGTTTAGCTTTTATCTATGGTACTAGATTTTATTCTGTTAAAGTAGGTAGAAAATGGGTTATGTTAAGATCAAATACGCATATCAAGAGATTAACATTAAGAACATTTAAAGAATTAGCTAGAAAGAATTGGATAGCTGATGCAAGAAGTGATGCTTTATTTAAAAATCAAGCAAAGACAGGTAAATTTAAACTACCTAATCAGTGGTGGTTAAAATATGGTTTAACTGAAAAACCTCTCTAGTATAACATATTCTATACTATAGTGTCAAAACTTGACAGGATTTCGTCAGTCGTGGTAAACTGTAAAGCATGGAGAGGTTTAAGGCTTTACAGTCTTAAATCTCTTTATAGTTTTAAAGATTATAAAGTTTTAATAAAACAGTTTAACTGTTTTTATTATTTTTTATAATCTTTTTTGTTTAATTCTTTAAAATTTTAAAAAGGAAAAAATATGAAAATTTTAAATATTACTAGCACTAGAACTGAAAATGAAGCTAATGGTAGATTTATTCATGTGAGGTTTTTTAATTCTCATGTAGTAACTATTAAGGCAGTTGTCAGAGAAGCTAGAAGTTATTGGAATAGTTACAGAACAAATTATTACAGAGTATTTAATTTAGGTAGAATATACTTAGGTTTTACTAAAAATAAAGCTATCTCCAATAGCTAAACAGAAGGTTTTGCTAGTTCCTTTTCAAAACTAGCATGATTTTTAAAGTCACTTCGAGATTAACATTTGAAAAGGACATTATAATAGAAGGCAGTTTTTAAAACATACCTTAATAATAATAACTAATGAACACTTTATGTTAATACAAGTGGCATGAAAAGAGTTAGGGTTCTCTATAAAAAACCCAAGATTTTTTAACAACATAATAGAGGACAAAATTATGGCACAAACAGTACGAGAAATAAATACTAAAGCAAAAACAAGAGTTAGGAAAAGTTTTATAGTTCCTGACATTCAAGTAATTACAGATCAAAAAGCTCCACCTAGAAAAACTGTACCACAGTCTTTTTATAGAGACCTTGTAGGTAGTATGAAAGCTGGAGATTGGTTTGTTCTTGACGAAATAGATAAACATAGAATAGCTGGTGGAGTTGCAAAGTATGCTAGAGGTAGATATTCTTTATATCAAAATCCAGAACAAGAAGGTAGTTATATATTTACAATTACTAAATAACTGCTCAAGAGCTATCGGTCTTTTGCCTAAGACGCACAGTTCATACCGATATAAATAAGATAACTGAAAACTTGTTAAAGTGTTGACAGGCACTATAAAATCCGATAGTTATGATGCTGTTGAAGGAGTTAGTAGTTACTTCGGAACTAGAAAACTATTAGTGTGGCTAAGTGCTAAGTATACGAATGTTAGTATAATACTCAGGCGACTAACCTTAGTCACACACTTTTTAATAGTATTATAAGCTAGATGAGAATTTAACAATCGATATTAATTCATTAGCTTGTATAGTGTGGCTATGTTGCAAGGTATATTTAAACGGAAGCCTACGTTTCCAAGTATGCTCTTAATTACAGCAGAAACTAGATATATGAAGCACATAGTCACACACTTTTTAAGTGTGGCTAAGAATGTGTGCGAAGTGAGAAAATGTAGGGATATAGCTCAACGCAACGACCTACCTAGTATTAGCCACACACTTTTAAGCATGGCTAGAGATTTCAGAAGCCGGTTTACTGTGGGATAAGAACTGTTGGAATACCACGTCTAGCCATGCACTTTTTTAATAGAGGAGAAAACTAATGCCAACATATAAATTATTATCACAAGGCAGTCCTAAGATAGACAAAAGTAATAAGATACAGAACAAATACTTTAATAGGATTATGTATCTAGCTCCTAGTAATCTAGCAGACGGCAAGAGAACTGTTTGTCCTTATGCTAAGATTGCTAAGTGTGAAGAAGGTTGTTTGAATACAGCAGGTCGAGGTGGTTTTATTCCTAGCATTCAGAAGGCTAGGATTAGAAAGACTTTACTATTTCTTGATGAATATGAAACCTTTATGTCTCAACTGGTTGAGGACATCAACAAGTTTATAAAAGAGTGTGCTAAGTTAGATAAACTTCCATGTCTTAGATTGAATGGCACTTCGGATATTCAATGGGAACACCAAGAGTACAAAGGCAAGACAGTCTTTGAGATGTTTCCACAAGTACAGTTCTATGATTACACCAAGATACCTACTAGAAAGGTTGAGGGCATAACAAACTATCATTTAACTTGGAGTTACTCCGAAGCTAATGAGAAATACTCAAAGCTATTTGATACAGTTCCGAACAACAAGGCAGTCGTGTTCAGAAATCTCTTGCCTTCTATGTTCAAAGATGTTAAAGTAATTGATGGAGATGAACACGACATGAGATTTTTAGATGAACCGAATGTGGTGGTTGGTCTTAAAGCGAAGGGCAAAGCTAAGAAGGATTCTTCTGGTTTTGTAATTGATTTAATAGAAGCGAGGGCAGTATGAAAAGACAAAAAAGATTTAGATGTTCTGCATGTAAAGGAACTAATCTAGTTTGGCAAGTTTATGTAGATGAATTTGACGAGGTTCAAGATGATAGTGGTAGTGATACTTGGTGTGATGATTGTTGTGATAATGTAAGTGCAGAAGAAATAGAAGCGAGGGCAATATGAAAGTAGAAGAAGTATTAAAAATAATAGAAGCCGAAGGAAGAACTATACCTTGTGATATGTATAGAGATCATAAGTATTGGTCTGAAAGTAAAAAAGAATATAGAGACTTTTTAGATATGGATATTATCCATGTCTTTAGAGTAGCAATCAAACATGGTATGTCAAGAGAGCCTTCTTATACAGAATATAAGAAAGGTATTTATACCTTGACAGTTAAATAAATCGAGGGCAGTATGAGTAATCATTGGAACGAAGAAGTAATGGAAAGACTTTATGAAGAAGGGCTTGAAGAAGGGATTAAGAAAGGTCTTGAAGGAAATAAATTAGAGTTCTTTGCAGAAAGATATGCGAAGAAAATATTTAATGAGAGAGGGTTGTAAAATTGAGAAAAGCTAGAGGATTAAGAGAGGTAATAAGAAATGAAAGTAGGCATAGATATAAACATACCTCAATCGGAAACTCACGGAACACTAGAGTTAGAAACAAACATAAAAAAAGAAGTAAAAAACTTAAAGGTGGAACAGGAAGTCCAGCATATAGAGGGCAAGGAAGATAGGTGTAAATTATTCAAATGGGAGTGGAAGTTATGATAAGAGTATTAATAGAATTAGAACTTGACGAGTACCCAACAGATAAAGAAGTTGAATTAGAACTTCATAAGTTGGTTGATAGTCGAGAGCCTGTTATGTGGAGAGTTGATAATGACAGAGTATGACGCACATGCTCTTTACAGAGAACAACAAGAGAAGGATAAAGTATCTGCTGTCGAAGCTAATAATGGTAAGATAACTTATCATTTCAAAGATGGAACGATAGAGATTTGGAAAAGGAATAAACGAGGTAGGCTATACAAGGCACAGAAGAGAGCCTTCTACGATAGATGAATCATTTTGCAAAGGCAGTAGATAGGGCATGTAATTATCATTACCTATCAGCAGATAGTAAGGAAGAGATTAAAGCTTATTGTGAAAGAAAAGATATAGTGATACAACATTGGGCTTCTAATGTTACACCTATCATGGCTTCATTCCATTTTAAATGGGTAGGTAAAAGAAGTAATCCTTTTGTGATTGCTAAACCTATTTACAAGTATGAAGCTGGTAAGTACATAGGCAGAAGAGAATTTAAAGAGAAATTTTAAAAGGAGAAAAGATATGACTGATATAGTACATATGAGAAACGATGTGATTGAAGGTATCACTAAAAACCTTCAAGTTCGCTTTGAATACAAAGCAGAGGGTGGTATTGTAACTAATAGAACTGTGACACCAACGAAATTCTATTCGGATTTCACAGGCTTTACAGGTTATGATACTGATAGACAAGAAGATAGAAACTTTAGATTTGAAAGAGTTGAAAAGTGGAAAGGTGTAGATTTTGCAACACAATGGGAAATAGAAATCTTTAGAGAAGGTCAACGAATGGAAATCTATCATGTTGTAGCTACAAATGAAGAAGAAGCCAGAAAAACTTTTGAATCTGGAGAATATAACTTTTCTTATAGTAATGATTTTATATCTGATAATGACCCAGAAGATTGTGAAATTGCAAGGATAGAGAAAATATAATGAAAA
>VTLG01001089.1_pt1 | contig 19015 bp, 15 predicted proteins | sample 4694571 | NCBI WGS metagenome assembly VTLG01 (sample SAMN12604809, study PRJNA352737) | marine metagenome | biome: ENVO:00000447; feature: ENVO:00000209|ENVO:00000569|ENVO:01000036; material: ENVO:00002151; isolation source: viral sequences binned using virsorter ...
CTCGGGCTGAGAGACAGTGACGGCGACGGTGAGACAGATGCCGACAGCGACGATGAAACAGATGCCGACGGCGACAACGACGCAGACATTGATTTAACGAGGGCATCAATTGCGGACAGGTTAAGCTGAACGGCATCAACCATTGAGAACCGCCCATAGGCACGTGTGCCTAGGGGATGTAACAATTTCATCAAGAGGCCGCGATAGCGATCAAAAGACTCAGCGGCTTTCACCACATAGGTATGATCATTATAGAAATCCGCATCCTGTAAGTATTTGTTAGAACTCAAGAAACCGCGAGTTGTGGTAAACTGCCCCTCGTATTGCGTTTCTGCGCCAAGTACAGGCACCAGCGTTGCGCTTACGGCGTCACTTGGAGCCGTCGATCCGTGAACGGCCGTAACAGTGATCGTATTGGCATCTGTAAAGTTGGCACCACTCGTATCCACCACAACCGTTTTAATTTGTCCAGCGCCCTGTACCACCGAGATTGTCGCGGGGGAAAACATGGGCGCAGCGGTGCCATCCGTGCTAGTACCCGTAGGCACATCAGCGGCCGCATCATACCACCAGAGTTCCTGCACTTCCGCATCCATCGCGGACACCGCAACCGACGGCGGCACCACATATCCCGTGCCCGCAGAGGTCAGCGCGATGGCTTTAATGGTGCCGTGATTGACGATCCCGCGCTCAACCATCGTCTTAATCGTTGCGGTCGGAAACGTCGCAAAAGAACTATCCGTAACAGCCGTCGTTATAGGCGTATAGACTATGAAGGAAGTGCTGTTTGTGACGGCCTCGACGACTACATCTTCACCTGTATCGAGAACTTTTACATGCGTGCCCACAGTAAGAGACTCTGTGAAGTTTGTTCCAACACCCGTGACGACGGTACATGCTGCCGTTGTCGTTACGTTGCCGAGTTGTGCGTTTGCGTACTCTTGTTTAAGAACCAAGCCGGTTGAGAGCAACAAACCCGCCTGATTGGCGACGTTTTTCGCATAGAGTTGTGTGGTGCCGCTATCCGAAACTGCGTTGCCAGCCAACCCTAGCGGAAAATATCCGACTGGTTTAGCACAGATATCGCATGTGTTAGCGGTTACTGATGTGTTCGCAACAGTATCCAGAACGAAGAGTTCCCCCGTATAGCCTTCGTCCACAGCCGTGTTCACACTCACGAACGGCTGTACTGACGTATCTGTCACCAACACCGACACATTTGCTAACTCAGCGGTCGTCTGTGCGCTGTCCGTCCAGACCCACGGAGTATAGAAATCCTTCGCATTAGCCGCGTCAAACACATACGACAGAAGAACATCGATATCCTTACTGTTAAATGCCGCGACACCAGTGGACGCACCATAGTCGGCCGTGTCCATGGTCACGGTCGCGGTGGCGTTACAGAAGGGTTCGATTGTTAAATCGAGATAGAGCGAATCGTCTGCGTTCTCTAGTTCAGAGATGTGTGCCGACGCACCGGTACCAGACGCACTGGTGAAAATGACAGGTTCGTTGACAAGAAACCCACCACCACCGTTGGCCACTGAAATGCCAGCAACTGCGCCGGATGTGGTCGCAGATACGTGCGCCGTGGCGCCAGATCCACCACCCCCAGTAATAGTAACCGTGTCACCTTCCACATAGTCGGTACCGGCACCCCCAACAGTAATACTGGAAAGCACCGCCAGAATAGTCGTTTCAATTTGCGTCGTTGTATCTACATTCAACAACGTTTGCCCGGCAGCGAATGTGCCGTGGCTGCTTCCAAACCGCAGATACAATTCATGGATCTGAAGTTGTTCTGGTCCGAGAAGTGACGAGACAACACGTTCGACTTCTGCGGTCGCTGTCGCACTCCGAATCATTTGCCCCGCATAATATGTCGGGACATCTGCCTCGGCTCCCGCACCTGTTAATTGTACTTTCAACGTCAGCGGCGCAGACCACGTAGCGTCACTGCTTTTCAGAATATCGGTGCGTGGGTAATACAGTTCAGCGTCCGTATTGAAGAAGACGCGGAAGAACCACTTAATGCTATCTTCGGTGCCTTTGTTCTGATGGAAATCGTGTAGACTACGCACAAACCAATCGGTGGAAACGTGCGCATATTGCGGGTAGTTCTTGGCGAACATGCCCATGAACTGAGTCTTGAACTCGTCGAGCGTTGTGGCGCTGTCTCGATACTCCAACAAGCGCCGTGTTTCATATAACGGGCCGCCATACACAGTCGTTGTATTTGCGGATACAGCAGACGCAATACTGACGTTCGATACCTCTGTTGTCAGAGGTGACGCCAACTCCAAAAACTCATTATTAGCAATTGCGGTCTCGGTGGACGCTATGGTGGCTGTGGTGGTACCACCAAGACGGATGGTTTGCCCCGCTTGTAACTCTGTAGTAAAGAGGGTGTCCGTGCCTGTGAGCGCCGTGGGAGATGTATTTGAGACGGTACCAGTGAGCAGTGTCTCGCGGGGTCCATACGCAGGTGTGATTGCGCTTGTTGATGTTGTTCGTCCTTCTTCAAGAAAACGGATAAATGCCGTCACAAATTCAACAAAGACCGGATATTCGCTTTCCGCGAAATCTGGAATTGCCGTTTTAATGAGATGCGTGAAATCTTGACCGTTAATATAAGGGCGCATAAGATGTTACCGCAACACACCACCTTGATAGAAATCATTGGCGGCTGTCGTTACTGCATCGTCCGCAACATCTACCCGAATACTAGTCGGATCAACTGTGAATAGCCGATTTAAGCTCGGCACCAGATCAGACCGTACGGGCAGCGCATTAAGCCGGATGTCCAATTCGTCGTTCTCAATATCTGTCGGAGTAAATCCCGAAATGGTGACGACGCCTGTCGTGGTGTTTACTGTGCCAATCGAATCTTGTACGACGACTAATGTTTGCGCCGCGGATGTGGCAGTGTTCGAATATCCGACAACCTGTAACACATCGTTTGCTTCGGCAAAAAAACAATTCGAAAACGATGTTCCATTCGCAGCAGTATAACCGAAACGGTGTCCCGTCAACTGTGTCGCAGGGAGAATAACACTCTCAGTTCCCGTACGCAACAATGGTCCACCAAACTTGAGTGTCAGCGAATTGCTGGCATTGAGTGTAGGATGCATCCGTTTCTGTATCTCCACGCGGGTCAGCGAACTGGAGATAGCAGGATCGGTATCGTCAATGGCTCGTGCGAGACGCGAAAAACGAAATGCGGTATCGAACTTCTCTACTGCGGTCGTAGCATACTCCGAAATACCCGTCTTGATCGCGTCGACAAGCGCGTCTTTGCTGCGCGTGGTCGCTTTCGTGTCATACAACGCCTTCGTGGCGACTACCACATAGACATAATCAGGAACCACAATTTCAGGAAGCACCCCAATAACCTGGCGCGGAGCAACCACCGTTTTCATAATGATATCGTGCGTCGAGTCTGTAAAGCGCAGCCCCACTTTGGGTTTCATGGCAATATAAACATGCCCATACGCAGGGCGTTCGTTCACATCATTCGGGTTGCCCTCCTCCCCGCCAAAGACGTTAATCGCCGCAATGCTATCCCCATACTCCGCAAGAATTAATGCCTTGTAATCTTCTCCGGTGACACAGCGATTCTGTGCGGAATACATAAGCGGCGCAACATAGCGAATCTGATCGACATCCTCCGCATCGGTTCCATTGTAACTCGCCACGGTATCAGCATCAATCGTCGCTGTCACGCCACTCGCGAGTCCAGAGAAGGAGGGATCATTGATGTTGAAAGGACCCCGAATTCCGTTACCGGCAGCGCCGCGACTGATGTAATAATCCACATGAATAATATTGCCATGTACCAACTTCTTTCCAACGACACCATTACCGAACGTCAATTCAGGATAACCGTTATAGGCTTCACTCACGAGAAAAATCGCATTGGCATCATTGACGAGTGCGACATTGGTCGGTTGGACGAACGTCGTGCGTGTATTAGCTGACGCACTCTCCTGTACGACAACACTAATGTGCGAGAAACTCGCATTCGCATTGGGTATAATAAAGCGTTGTGTTGGATCGTTCACGTCGACCGTGAATTGATATGACGCAGGACGCCCCTCAACCAGTAGCACGTCTGACGCCTCATAGTTGTTCGCAAAACCTGTGGTGGTATTTTGGATGAGTGTCGTATCATCTGTCGTATAGAACAGGTACGACGCATCGTTGGCTAGTTCAAACTTTGTGTTCTTGGCCAACGTGACGGACGTTGCCGAAGAACTGGTCATAACCGCCGTGACGTTCGTGGTAATCTCCGCACTCTGTGTGCCGTGCGCATTGTACCCCAACATCTTGGCGTGAGAGACAATTGACGACCGGAGTTGTGCGGTGTCCAGAAACGACTCATTTACCGCTGCGGTCACATAATAGTTATTGTAGAACGTCACATACGCCAGCACACGCGATAGCAGACGCAAGCCGCTCCCCGTGAAGTCATAATCCGAAAAGGCCGGATCATCCTTCATGAAGTCGACCAGATTACTCAGAATCTGATCATAATCCAATTCTGTGATCGGCAGTTGTGCTGGTGTAGTGGGCATGGCTTATCTTAATCTACTGAGATAGAGTGTGAGTGTCACTGGTGCCACTTGATTAACAATATGAAAAAAGCATTCGATATCGTACCCCTGTTCATCGTTCGTTGGCGTCGCCGTCAGGTGACGAATCCTCACACGCGGCTCATACGCAGTAATTGTGGCGTATATCTCATCTTGTAACATTACCGTCGAAATCGGATCGATAGGTTCGAATAACAATGTGTGAATGCGCGAACCAAAATCGGGAAAGAACGGCGTTTCTCCCGCACGCGACAAGATCAAAAGTTTCAACGAACGTTTCACCGCATCTGCGTCGGACACCGACACGACATCAGATGTCACCACGTTCCGCGCAAATGTCAGCGAGACATCCTTATATGGCCGCGTCTTGGTAAAAGTGGTTGGTATCTCAGGCATATGTCACTAGTATTTAGTGTGTAAGATTAACGGTACCAACTCTTGTTCGTATGAATGTTGCTCGTCGGCGTACTACCCGTAGGCGCGCCTTGGGCAAGCCAGTGAGGCGTTGCGCCCGCTCCCCCAACGGATAGCACGATATCAATCACCTGAAACCATTTACCATTATACAATTTTGAGGAGCCATCCGCATTTGCGGGACTCTTATACGCTATCGCGTCGACAGCATGGCCATTGTATTGTTCTTGCCCAGCAGTCTTCGCAATATGCCCCCATTCGCCAGGCAATGCGTTGACCACTGCTTCAGTAAATGCTCCACCACCGTATGTGCCGTGTACGTCGCCGCTCAGATCCCATGCGGTTCCGTCACTGTGACCTGCGGCGTTGACTTGAAGTATGATGGCTAACTCGTTTGGAACGTTTTCGTTATCTGGTTCACCCAAAGCCTCACCACCGTGGACAACACCATCCTGCGTAGCACTTCCCATGCCGGGCGCCGTCGCATCACCAATCACGGTCTCTGGATTCAAAGCCGTCTGCCGACTCTCGACGACTTTCAGTTCCGTGTCAACCTTACCAAGATACTCCGCCTGTTCGCGGAGCGCGGCCGCGCGGTCTTCTCCGGTTTTCTCGGTAATCAGAAAGAGCCCCGTGTGAAACGTATCGTCAAAGTCTCGCGTGAGTGCCGTACGACGCAACCCCGTCGATGAGAATGATACATGAATCCACGGTGAGCGGCGTGGACTAAAGTTGAGAATTACCTGATCGAACTGTAACGTCTTGGCAATAAAATCGGCGACCTCATAGATCAATGTATGTGGCGCACTCGGAATTGTAATATCCGCCGCTTGGCCGCGTTCGTGCTGTCCGATTCCGGTATTCACCTGACGAAACCCGCTCACAATAATAATGTTGGGATATTTTGCCTTGACGGGTTCCAACACATTCTTACACAAGAGCGAGAGGTTGTAGAGAATATCGTCTTGAAGCAGCCCAAGCTGTGGGGTGATGCCGTTCTTCGCGAGACTCGACAAGGGAATGCAGGGCACATCCACACCCTGCTCCGCAGTACCAGCGGCGTACGCCGCGGACTCCTCGGAAGATACAAATCCGAAGAACTGTGCTGTGCCGAGAAAGTTGCCTCTACTGTTCTTGTTTGCCGAAGCTGCGAATTCTTCTTCTTTCTCAGATCGAACTTGCGAGCGGTACAATATAACAGACGCCCAATAGTCACTCCACCCTACATAAACATTGTCGTCGTCCAACACCGTCGGCGTACGAACCTCTACACGGATGGAGGACAGGAGCAGTGATTCACCATATCGCTCCCTCGCAACATATTGCTTCCATCCGGGCGCGGACTGAATCAGACGGTCGAGATGCGAATCGTTGACTATATCGCGTTCAATATTCTCGGCGAGCGTGACCGCCTTCTGATCCGGTCCGACAAGACGGTAGGGTGCGGTGAGTGGTCGTTGTGTGAAAGCCATTAGTTTTACTCGCGGTCCCCGCCCTCGACGAGTTCATCAGCATTTGTCTGAGTATCCGAACTGCCCCCGCCACTGCCACCGCTGATAGTGTCGAGGATATCACCTCCACTGCTGTCGTCGCCTCCATTACTTTCGCTGTCAGAGATAGGCGTCAACGACCCCGCGAAACTTGTTCCGGCAGGTGGCACCCACCCAGCCGTCTCGTCTATCGGCGGTTCCTTTTTATTCACGAATATCGCTACGTCGGGTTGCGAATAACTATCCGCCAACATTCCCACCGTAAAGCTGGTCCCTCCAAGTGCGACACTTTTGGGGACTGGGCCGGGAGGCGTTGATACGAACTTTCCATAATAATCTGTCCGCGTCAGATACTCGACCAGAGGTAAATGATCGGGAACAGCATGTACTGATGTTGGTGTCGTTCGATTTCCTCCAAGCACAGGGCCCGCAGTTTCGGGGATGTCTTTCAGTGCCTTGCGTGTATCCACATGCGCCTGATACTGTTCAGCATCCTGCACTTCTTCGGGCGTATCGAACAACAGTTCACGATAGTCGATAGCTGCTTGCGTAGTGGTGTGATAGATGAGCGGGTTGCCCAACGGATTGTTGCGAGGTTTTGAGAGCTTTGTCGGATTCAAGGGATCAAACTCAGGCAACTCCTCGGCATAATCGGTCGGTGGTGGGTCGGTTGTGTTTTTCTCTAAGTCAATACCTGCCAGTACTCGTATTGCATTCCTGCCAGCCAAGCCCGCGGCCGGCACCGTCAAAGTAGTCGCCGCGCCCAGTATCGCACTTTCACCTCGAAGGCGTTGCTTCGTCAATGTTTGTTGATGCCTCATCTGCGCTGCTGCGAGCGGATAATCTCGTTCGTATTCTTTCTCAAGGAACCGAACCGCAGGTCCCTGCATCGTCATCACGGGCACACCCGGCAGTTTAGCATACCGCAAATCTATCAACTTACCATCTAACAACGACCTCTCTTTGGCACGAAGATTGATATTCGTCGCTTCGACATTAAAATTCTTCTTTGTGTGTATATTAATGTCCTCATCGCCCTGAAGATGCACTTCACCCTTTGCGTGGACGGTCGCATTCCCATCGACAGAGATGTTACAATTGCCCTTGACTTTGACATCATGGTCGCCCATGCTAATCTGATAGGCATGGGACATGCTCTTATATACCACTTTTCCGTCGGGGTGCATCTCAATGAACGACCCCGAACGATGAAAGATATGGACACGTTCCGCACCTGGCGTATCGTCCCACTCTTCTATGTGCCCCGATTCAGTCTGACGCGCCTTGTTAAAAGGATACTGGGCGGCGTACGGCGGTTCGGGTTCACTCCAGCCAGCCGATGAAGCACTCTGCTTATCCGCGAAGACCATGTTCAGTCCTTGATGGAACCCCGGCAACCTCTGATAACTTTTTAGAGGAGCCAACTTACTGGTCAGGTGACGGCTCCAGAAACTGGATTTACCAGAACCGACAGCGACACCCACCGCCAATAGTTTTCGCTTGTCTCTAAGCACATTGTCAAGCTGCGCCGCCGCACCACCCATCGACAAGCGCGAAAGGGATGGACGATCAATTTCGTCCTTCTGTGGGTTGGGGATTCGATTACGATTTTCTTTAATGATGACACCAATCGGGGCCGCGGCTGACGCAATGGACGCGAATTGCCCCGCCATCGCGGCGATGCGGGCTTGTCGCTGTTTGAGTTTTGTTGCGAAGGCGGTCACACTCGACGGCGAGATGTTTCCCGCCGTCATCCCAGAAAATTGTACTAAATCACTAGCACCAGTAAATGTGCCGTCCTTTACTGCGGCTGTGGAACGAAGCGTCGCGTCCTGTATCGAGGTGTGTCCTTTTTGTAGTGCGGTCCCAGCCGCATTAAAATTTTTAGCAGCGTCCGTCAATGAAGAGGAAAACGCAACCGCAGACTCACGCGCTTGAAGGCTAAGTTTGGCCGCAGTAAAGGCACCGCTGGTCATATTTGCTGCGCCGCCGGTGAGCGTCGAGACAGCACCGAGCGTGCCCGGAAGACCGAACTTTGGGGATGACGGCGCCGCATCGCGATTCAGTGGTGGTTCCGCACCTATAGCAAGTTCGCCAAGAGTCCGCAGGTCACGAAATCCAAAGTTGAGATTAATCATGTGTTATGGTTGGGCAATAGCGGGGAGTACACCAAAGATGATGGGTTGTTGCCCAGAATGCGCATCTAAAAAGAAACCAAGCACCCAATCTCCCTCTTTATAATTAGGGTGCATTCCGGCCTGTGTAACTGGTACCAACGCATACGCCCACGGGAGATCGTCAGTGGCTGCCGTGCCCGTATCCTTATCATGCCACCCGAAGATGCGCACCTTACATCGCCCAGCTTTCAAGGGGTCATCCACTGTTTCAACGACGCCAATAAACCAAACAAAACCGTCCAGTCCAAGTCGATGTGTGGGTGTGTCTGTTGCCATAATACAACCTATCTTACCGTGTCAACGTCACTCGCATTCTCTTCATATCCTATCAGCGGCGAACCCAATGAATCGCGAGTCGCTTCAATGTGCATACGATACTCCATCACTCCCGTTGAGATTTGAACCAAATTATGCCGCACCTTGGTCACCAGATGGCGGCCGCTGTGAAATGGTGTGGGGTTCTGGTGCGCGGCCGCACTCAAATTTTCCGATTCACCTTCAATAAGTCTCGTTGAAGGATAGTTCAAAATAATCACCGTCCCGGCGCGCAGATTAGGTTGCCCCGGCACTTCTAACACCGTGCGAAGATGTTGAATTTCGCGCAGTTGCCGATTGCGCAGCACGTCCGATTCGTGCCTACGTCTGGGTGGGACTTTTCCTTCATTCTGTTTTCGATATGCTGATTCTGTACTGCTCGTGTCCGACAGTGTGGTGAATAGTTTGGTGTTTCGGTCGATACTCTGATCGAAATTGTCTGGGTACAGGGGATATTGGGCTAAGTGGTCATCTTTGTATGTCTTGAATGTTTCAGTATATCGCGAATCCGATTCCGTGAATTTTCGAGCAAAGAAATCCAGATGCAACATCCGGCTCCGAAGCACACCACTCGTAGCATCGGTCAGCACATCTAATGTGTTCTTTTGATGGATTTGAATGATGCTACTAAACGCTTGGGCTTCGTCGATGACCTGCGCACCCGTCAATTTATTCGCATTGACTTGAAAGGTTGCGACTTCATTGCCCGCTGAATACTGTTGTAGAATTCCACGAATGCTCCTAAAATAAAATCCGTCTAATGTTTCGTAGAAGAGAAAATTGCTGGCATATGGTACTTCTTCTGTCAATGAGATTGCCGTAAAGTAATTGATGGCTTGTAATGGTGTATAGTTGGGAATAAGCACATCAATCGTTCCAGATGTCTTTTCCGCCGCATAAATACGTTTATCCTCGATTTGTAGCCGCGTCTCCATGATCTCTTTGACGGCCTCCGCGCACGTTCCCGTATATCGCTTGGTCATGCGCGAGGACATACTCTGGAAGAACTCAGGCGTGACTAAGTTAATCGTATATTCTCGTTCTTCGTTTTTTGGAAATGATTGATCGCCGATCTTGCGAATACGAAACACCCGATTAAAGATTCGTTCTTCGCCTAAATAATCAATGACAAACTCAATAAACAGAAATTCTGTACCCACCAATGGAAAATATTCGGGATACCCATGCGTTTCCTTGAGTCGCACTGTTCCGGTAATCGTGTTCTGAAAGATACTTTCATAGATATCCAGCGACACAACACTCGCGGAGATATCTTGTCCATGTGCTAGAAGATCCTCTTGGGCCGCGGCGTCGGCCCCACGCAGATGCAGCGTTGGTGACCAAATCGCACATCGGCGAAGTTTGACCTGACGAGGCGCGGTTAGGGGTGTTGCCATATTATGTACGATACAATGTCTTCAGCGTAGTATTCAAACCAGCGAGGGTGTCTGCGGGCACAACCTTGATTCGCCGTTTTGCGTCGTTGTCCTCAACCTCTTGGGTGTAAGGCGTGTTGGTCGTTCCCTGTCGCGCCCCCAGACCCGCATAGGTTGTTGCGTCGACGCGGTCTCCCTCAGTCGTATAGTAGAACTTCGCGGCGCTCCAGGCCGCGTCTGTGCGTGTTCCTTGGTTCTGTGATAGCGACACGCTTCCATACTTCCCAATGAGATATAGTTCAAATTCCGCATTCGTCATTGGCCAATCATACAGCGACATGATGTTGTTTAGCAGCAACACCACCCACGTGTATTTCACATCTCCATACACCTTGTGCGCCACCGTGTCTGGGCGATCACCTTCGCTAATCTCATAATCGTGCATTAAGGTAGTATGCTGTCGCAACCGTTCCACAATTCTAGCGCGTTGGGTAATATTCGTGATCGTGGATTGCACCATCGTATCACGTGTCGCCCCAAACACATACGGAACAGTCTCTTGGTATTGAAAAAAGTTCATGGTGGTTTAGCCTTCTTCGCCGACGTTACTGCTACTCTGTCCGGTTTCTGATAGTATCTACAAGCTCCGCGGCGCCCGGTATACCACTCTCCCCCACCACATCGAGAGCGCCACTGGCAAGTTCTTTCGATCTTCTCACCATTTCCTCGTTCGTGACAGCACCGCGTGGGTCTTCGTAGTCCCTTTTCGGACCCCGCCAGATAACCTCTTGTTCGTCGCGACCTTGGAGACGCACTTCTGTGAAGTTCAGTTCCAAGGAAGACACCGCAGGATAGTAATTTCCGGCAAACGCAACACGGTCATTCCCTGCGGAGTGATCAATTGTACATCGAGTAAGCACCGATCTATCAATTTTATTAATATGTTGAGAGGTCATACCTGTGCCCAGCTCCTGCTCGCCCGTATACATATCAATCGTAAATTCGTATGGATATCCAATAAAAAGGGACTCCTCGCCAGTCTTGCCGAATGAAGGCAACATATAAAACTGAAACACGCTCAGAATCTCATCAATCGATTTCGCTTCGGTTTCGTTGCGAGGAATGAGTGTAAAACTGAACTGATGCGTCCGATACTTTACTGAATCAAAAAGCATATCCGTGCGTGGGTTTACCTTCGCACCCAATACACTTTCCAGCATTTCCTTTCCGGGCCCGCCACTGCTGACGAAATCGAGGAGCCTACCAGCGGTTTCCGCGCCCCAGTGAGCGGCCGTTGCGGCGCCACCGGCCGTCACGGCACTTTTCAATTTAGCTATCACAGTATCGTCAGTTGTGTTCGGGGCAGGTGGTTTGGTAAACGCCGAGATTGCCGCGCCACCCACAGCGCCCATATCTTTCTCCATCCACTCGACAGACAACGTTGAATGGAGCGCCTCGGGCGGTAGATAGAGCCCAACAGAATGGATAGGTCTATCCACCCCCGCATTCTCTCCAATCATGCCCTTCCGCTGAATGTGTCGTGCTTCTCTCACCCGAAAGAGCATATATTTCTCGTAGGGTGCCTTGCCCAAGTCAGCGGGATAGGTAACAACTGATGCCATTAGTGCGCTCCACTAAATAGATGAGTATGCATACTGGGAGTATTTAGCAGATGGCCTACAAGGGTGTTTTTCATCCTCGTAACCCCGACAAGTATCTTGGGAACGCAGACGGAATCGTTTATCGTTCTAGTTGGGAACGGCGGTTCTTCATGTATTGCGACGAGACACCCGGCATTCTTCGCTGGGCCTCTGAGGAATTTTCTATTCCGTATATCTCGCCGGTGGACAACCGTGGGCATCGATATTTTCCTGATGTCTGGTTGGAAGCGCAGACTACAGATGGGCCAAAGATTTATCTCATTGAGATCAAACCAAAAGCTCAGACGCAATTGCGCGTCGTCAAACGAAAGACCAAACGCTACTATCGCGATGCGAGCCAGGTAGCGATCAATCACGCCAAATGGGAAGCTGCGACTAAATTCTGCGCTGCTGAGAACCGTGCATGGATATTTATGGTGCTTACTGAAGATCATCTCTTCGGGAAACTGAAATAATGGCTTCCGTCAATATCTTCGAATCGCTCCGTGCCCGCGTCGAGAAAAGTGGTGGGCTGCTGCCGCAAGAACGTCGCGCAATGCTTTGGTTCCAGAACTACAATAACGAACTCAGAGCTTGGCAAGCAAGAAGTCGGAACCAGACGTTCAACACCATTGCGTCGTCCAAGTTTGACAAACAGCTTGTTCCACCCAAAATGGCAATACAAGGGTGCCTCTACTTCTTTATGTATGCCCCGATGGATAAGGGCAATTTGCCCTATTATGACAGATTCCCGTTAGTCCTCATTCTCGAAAAAGACGAGAAGGGATTCCTCGGGCTGAATTTGCATTATCTCCCCTATCGAGTTCGCGCCATATTCTTCGATCTGTTACATAGCGCACGATTGTTGCGCTCATCAGACCCACTCCGTACGCGACTGCTGATAACATATAGGATGCTCAAGAGCGTCACTAAATATAAAGCCTTCAGGCCCTGTGTGAGACGATATCGCTATAGTTCCCTGCGAACCGCATTACTGCAAGTTGGTGAGACGGAATGGGACGTAGCACTCTTTTTACCGGTCGAGCAGTTTGCGAAATCCACTCGATCAAGCATCTGGACTGAATCACTTAAAGACATGCGTCGCATGGGCGACGGCTAAAGCTAATGGCATATTTTAATATCAACAACTTCTTTAGAACAGTTGCCGACAGCGGATTTCAGAGAACCAACCAATTCCGTTGCCGGATTGATGTGGGTGCCATCGGAGCCGCTGCTCTCGCCGGTTCGAGTCAGGAAACTAGTCAGCGCCAGGGCGCCGAGCAGGAGATCGCCGGGCCGACGTTTCGGAAAAGTGGCTCACCGACACTGGGGATGTACCTCAAGGAGAAATATCCTATAGCCTCTCAGTGGCTCGCAGAGGGATTGCTGTGCGAACAAACAGCCACACCGAGTCGAGAGCTTGAAGCCGCGACATTGGGTATCTATGGGTATGATGAGACATATCCGGTGTACACAACCTATCTCGACCAGCGATGCTCCTTCTATGCGCCACTAATGGACCGTGGCACCAAGCAAGGGAATGATGTCGCAAAGCTCTTCCATGAATGGCAGAATGGTATTCAGAGACGTGCTTTTCCTAATGGCGACGACGGCGACATGGTGCTGAGATTTCCTGACGAATATCGGCTGTCTGAAGGCATGGTGTTAGATCAACTTAGCACATACAATCCGAAGAGACGTGGGGGCGTTTTGGGGGTTAATGTCAACGCGCAGGGCAATGTGCGCGACGGCATACAACAGTTCAATAGAGTAAGCCGGTGGTTTAACGGTCGTCAAGTTCCCACATCTTGGACCAATCGAGAGAGTTCAGATTTTGATGATTCCGAGGGGCCAACACTCTCGTACAAATTCTTTAATGTCTTTCCTAAAACCGTAGAGTCTGCCAATTTGAATTGGGATGTGGCAGCGGAGTTTCAAAGAGTCGTCGTGAATTTCACCATGTCGTACTGGACAATGAAAGAGGAACAATTGCTATGAGTTTACCACAGATCGTCACGCCCGAATATACGCTTCAATTGAATAGTATTAAAGAACCTGTACGGTATCGCCCCTATCTGGTGCGAGAGGAAAAGATTTTTTTGACCGCCAAAGAAAGTGGCGATCCAAAAGACATTGAATCATCTATCCGTCAAGTCTTAAAGAACTGCACCTTTGGTGAGATTGATGTCGACGCGCTTCCCTCTTTTGATATGGAGTATCTGTTTCTACAATTGCGCGGGAAGTCCGTTAATAACATTGTGACGGTAAAGTATCAGTGTCAGAATAAGGTCCGCACTGAAGACGAACGTACCGATGAGAACGACACCGGCCGCTGTGGTGCGCTAAATCCGATCAGTGTGCCGCTTGACGAGATCAAGGTTGTTGTTCCAGACGAGCATACCAATATCATTCCAATCAACGACGACATCACCATCGAGTTTCAATATCCAACAATAGCGGTGATGCAACAGGTTCTGACTGGGAAGAAAGACACAGTTGCGTTTACCTCAGAGGTACTCAGTCTCTGCATTAAATCTATTGTCGAAAAGAACGGTACCGTACATGAGGCGCGTGATTCCACACCCGACGAACTTCGGGAATTTATTGATACATTGTCCATTCAACAAATAGAACGGGTCCAAGCATTCTTTAATACCATGCCCACAGTCACCTACGATACTACCTTTGCCTGTAGTGAGTGTGGTTATACGGAGCCGCTACGGTTTGAGGGCCTCCAAGATTTTTTCGATTAGGGCAAAGCCATGAGACTTTGCCCAACCATTATCAGACGAATTTCGCCCTTATGAAACATCACAAATTCTCATTATTTGAACTAGAAGGGATGATACCCTATGAGCGTGATGTCTATGTACTCCTATTGAAACAATGGATCGAAGAGGAGAATGAACGAGTCCGCGAACAACAAATGAAAGCATCAAATGCCCGACAATAATTCGAGTCTCAAAGACTTCAATACATCCGCGAAGCGCCGAGAGGCGGAACTCCGCTTTCAGCATGATATCATTGGCGTACCAGCCAATAAAAAAGAATTGTCACGTATCGCGAAAGATGTCGAATTAGGCGAGCCCGGGCTTAGCAATAATTACCAGCGTGAGATGGTCACGACGGTTCAAACGCTTGAAGGCATGAATCTGCCCGGCAAAGAATTTGCGGCCGCGGTCGGGGAGCAGCTTCAGGAGATTTTGAACATCTATACGAGTAATCCTGCTTCCGAAGACGACACACCCCAAGAACAGGCTGCGCTTAGAACAATCCATCGGCGTCTCATTACCTATGCCCGTAAAAGGTCGACGATTGGAAGTCGTGCACGTAAATCGACTACAGGTCTTGTACAGAAAGCGCGGGGGTCACTCTCTGACACACTGGGTGACACACAAAATATTCTCGGTAAGGCCCTCTCCGCGCTCATACGCCCCCGCGAAAATAGAAAGATCGAACGACAACGGGAAGTCGCTGCGGCCGCGATGGGTTCCAGTCAAAGTGCTTTTGGTGTCCATTCTCCACGCAAAGTAACTGGGGATGACGGCGGGTCAGATTGGGGAGGTGGCTTCGGCGGCGATTCGGGACTTGGTGGTGGACTGGGTGGCGATGGTGGTCTTGGCGGCGGCGCAGTTCTAACTCGTCTCGTCAATATCGAAGACATTCTCCACGAAATATGGCAACTCGCAGATGCGAGCAACACACGCGGCGAGGAAGAGGCCGAAAACGCCAGACAAGCGGAAGAGGCGCGTGCACGCGACGCAGAGCAGGCAGGGCCCGAGGAGAAAGATACATCTCCCGAACGTGTTGGTAAAGAAGAGGGTGAAGAGAAAGCAACATCGTGGCTGGGCGCGCTCGGCGGCATACTCCTCACCGTTTTTACTACCTTGACTGGGGGGATATTCAAAGGATTTGGCGGCGTCCTGACGACCGGTTTGAAAATGATGGGCAAGGCCTTACTGAAGTCATTAGGAACTCTGGGGAACGTTGTTTGGTCGGGAATGAAGGGTTTGGGGCGGCTGCTCATGGGGCCGATTGGTTCGTTAGTCAAAAGCGTGGGCGGTATGGTGCTTCGCCTGGGGACTCTGGGTGCGAGAATCATTGCTGGAATCTTTACCGGGCTGCCCGGCCTGTTTGCCGCCGGAGGCGCCATCGTGGGAGGCTGGCTCGCGGGGATAGGCCTCCTCGTGAACGAGGCGGTGGAAAGCGCACAAATCAAAAAAGTTTACAAGGATGAAGCCGACACGAGATTGGCGACGCAAGAAGCGGCTGCGCTTGGGATCGAACGGGGTAGCAAGTCAACGGAACTACTCGCGATGCAGGCCGCGGATAAATTGCTTCAAACTGAGGGTGGTACGAAGCAGTTCCAAGAAGCCATGGAGATGGCGGACCTCGATATCGACGACATCAGAGAAAAAGGTTTCACCGCAGAGCAGTCGCAGAAACTGTTTCGGGCCCGCTCGGAACAGCGAGGCATAGAAGACGAAAAGCGTCGATTCTATGAAGAGGCGGGACATGAGGAGGGTGAACTAGTCACGGAACGCTCATGGCTTGGGTTTGGGGAAAGTAAGACCTACCGCAGAGGCATATCAGATGCCGACGCGAAGGCTCGAAATTGGGCACGTACAATGCGCGACGGCGTTGTACCAGTAGGGGGCGGACCGAGGGTGAAAGCGACCGATTCGGAACACTTTGATCATGAGGAAATGGGTCGTATTAGAGGTCAAACAACAACCGAGAGGCTGGGAGCGACGTTGGGTGGACCGGAGGCGCCGGAGCCGGACCCAAGCAGTCTGTCACCAGCCAGGCTTTCTGCGATGGAATGGACCAAGAAACACGAGGGGGAAGAATACGTACCCTATAAAGACACACTGGGCAATTGGACCGTTGGTTACGGACATCTGCTCGGAGGCCCAGACTGGGGTGGTGACAAGAACAAAGTGTATACTCAAGCGGAAATTGATAAATTCTTCGATGAGGACTTCGGCAGCCATGCAGAGGCTGCTCGTAATATCCCAGGCTTTGAAGATTTAGATCCGGTACAACAGGGTGCGCTTGAAGAACTCTCGTTTAACATGGGCCCAGCATGGTACAAAAAGTTCCCAAAGATGATGGCGGCTTTGGAACGTGGCGACACCGCCACCGCTACGGAGGAGTTATTAGAATCGCGTTGGAAAGGTCAGGTAGGAGAGAATCGGAGCAGCAATATTGCGAACAGACTTCAATTTGGTCAAGGTGATCAGGCGCCGATGTTCGCCGGTGGTGTGCCGCCAACGCCACCCCCTACGCTTGATGCCGGCGCTGGTGGTGGCGTGAACATTGTCATCTCGAACGACGATCACAGCGTTCTCAATTCCTCGGAGAACGTGAGTGTCATTGCCCGAGCGCCCGATCCCCAAGATCAAGACCGTATCGAAGCAGTATAGAAGAACCCACACAGAAGGACTTGCTGGATGAATAAACTACTAATAACTTTCGTGTGTAGTATATTGTTATTGGCTCAACCTGCCGCAGCAAAATCACTTAGTGAGAGGGTAAGAGATGCCACAGCCATTCTGTACTCGCAAACACCCGATGGTGGGATGCGAATGCACTGTACTGCTACGGTTTTTGAGGCTCACGAGCGAGACGGCCGGAAAGGTTATCTACTTGCCACTGCTGCTCATTGTGTGGCTGTTGATGACCTAATAACATCGAAGGTGAGACAATCGGGTGCGTCGTTCTTTATCACATTCGACAAGGGACCGAATCAAGTCTTCCATCCTCTGCATATAGAGGGTGCCGGATTTCAATCGCGAGGCGACGATTTTGCGGTACTCCATGCGTTCACAGACGAAGAATGGGAAGTCTTAGAGCTTGGTGATGCGAGTACGCTGGAACCGATGGACGAGGTTCTGAACGTCTCGGCTCCTGCGGGGCTGGGGCTTCAAGTTATGAAAGGGCAGATTACATTAACTCGCTTAAATCGCCCGGTGAAGACCAGAGGATTGAACTGGGAATTTGCGATGCTTATGAATTTAGGATCGGGGCCTGGATCGAGTGGTTCTGCTGTGGTGTCCGTTGATCAGGAGAAGATTATCGGGTTTGTTGTTGGAAGTATCGGTGGCAATCCAACAACCGTCGTTCTGACGGTCAATCGGTTCGAAGTCTTTATGTTCGCAGCACGGACAGGAATGTATGGGTGGTGGTAACGAGCGTTACGGTTTCCAAAATACGTGAACGGGTTCATACTTCATAATCTTCCCGTTCATCTTGAGATAATTCTTGGCTGTTGCTTCACCATCTTTGGTGACACGATTCGCGCCCGGCATGTTCATTAACGCCATCAGAATCGTCTCTTTGTAGACGTAGCCGATCTCCTGCGCAATCTGTTTGCTGTCCTGTTCCAACGGCAGAAATTTCTTCCCGACCTTTAAGTCGGCAATATTCCACAACAGATACCGTTCGTGATTGAGCCAGTCGAAGGTGTGTTGAAGTGTGACGCGCAGAAACTTGTCACGCCAGAGATCATAGGACGTAAACTTTTTATACGACTGGTTCGCATCCTCCGAGTAGGCTTCCCGATTAAAATACGGCGGTGACGAGAACACCATGTCACCTTTGCCGACATACTGCTGATACGCCGGCGTCTCTGGAAAATCCTCACTGCCGACTTGAAAGACGGTGCCGCTATTCGTCTCGCCGAACAACGATTCTTCGGCACGAATCTTATTATAGCAATCCGCAATCACACGATAGACGCTGGTGCCCTTCTTGTAGAACGCCGGATTCGGATCGGTACCGTAATACTCCAGTCGCTGGTCCTGCTTGGTGCGTGGACTATACGCTAACGCACCGAGCAATCGTCCGGCCCAACCTGCGGAGGGGTCCCAGACACGCACCGTCGGTGCGTCCACATGCGACAGGAACGTCTCATACAATAACTTCGCGGTCAGCGTTGGATAGTTCACCGCATACTGACACATCGAGATACGGAAACTCCGAAACAGATTCGGAAAGAGCCGCTGTCCT
>VTLG01004529.1_pt1 | contig 19015 bp, 22 predicted proteins | sample 4694571 | NCBI WGS metagenome assembly VTLG01 (sample SAMN12604809, study PRJNA352737) | marine metagenome | biome: ENVO:00000447; feature: ENVO:00000209|ENVO:00000569|ENVO:01000036; material: ENVO:00002151; isolation source: viral sequences binned using virsorter ...
AGCAACTAGCATATCATATAGCGGTTGGACTCAATCTGGTAATGCTGGGGGTGACAACTCTGGGAATTCAACCAACCACGTAACCGGTGGTGGTGGTGGTGGAGCTGGTGGTGCTGGTGTGGCAGGAGGAAATTCATCTGCCGTTGATGGTTACGGTGGTGCTGCAAAACAATGGACCGTTGATAGTGTTTATTATGCTGGTGGTGGTGCTGGAGGTACTGATTATGGTAGTGGTGGTGCTAGTGCATCACCAACTGTTCAACGTTTAGGTGGCGGTACCTCTACAGCATCACAAAAAGGTGGTGGTGGCAACGGTGGAGCCGACGCTGATAACGCTGTTGCTGGTACTGCTAATACTGGTGGCGGTGGTGGCGGTGGGTCTTCCAGCTCCACGCAAAGCGCTGCAGTTGCCCCGTCGGGCCCGGGTTTTAATGGAGGAAGTGGTGGATCAGGGGTATGTAAAATTTGGGTTCCTAGGGCTAGTTATTCAAATTTTTCGACTTCTGGTCTTACCACGTCTACGTCAGCGTTAACTTATAATTCGATATCCGGAACTCTGATAAGTATTACTGCACACTCCGGCAGTAGCGGCACCATTACATTTCAATAATTATTAGTCAGATAATACAAAAGATTAAAAATTATAAAGAAATAATTCCTTATAAATAATTAAAATATACAAGAGACCGATCGAATGAATGAAATAGTGCCAAAAAAGGACATTCCTGAAAGTGTCCATTCAAGTTATGATGAAGACTTAGATCTTATTCGTTCTACTCTTCGTGGTCTTCTCATGTCTGGAGAAGAAGGATTAGAACTTGCTCAGAGTGTAGCAAGGGAATCTGAACATCCACGTGCCATCGAAGTCCTGACAGGTATGATTAAGCAACAGGCAGACAATGCTCATGCACTACTTGATATGCATAAGCGCAATCAAGACATCAACGTCACTCAGGCAAAAGGTCAGTCTGATGAACAAAGAGGTCTAACTCAAAATGTATTTGTAGGATCCACCGCAGATCTCCAGAAGATGCTGCGTGGAGAAAGTGAGAAGGTGATTGAACATGATTATGACGAAACTAACCAAAGGAATATTTAAGATCCTTAAAAGACTCATCGGTGAGTCAAGCATTGCATTAGCAATCATTTATACTATCGGGCATATCTTTATTGCCACGATCTGCAACTGGTTAATCACCGGTGCAGCTATGGAGTTAGCGGCTATCGATGCGATTATAGAGCCCATCATTAATGGTATCTGGTTCTATGCACTCCATAAACTAGCAAAGAGATTCTTCAAGAGTGAATGAAACTTATCTCGGCAACGCACAGGTAAAGCGTGACGGCGTACAGCAAGGCTGGACTAAAGAAGATGTTCAGGAATACCAACGCTGTATGACTGATCCTGTGTACTTTGCCGAGACATACGGTAAAGTCATTTCACTCGATAAAGGTCTTGTTCCTTTTAAACTGTATCCTTATCAGAAAGAAATGTTTAATCATTTTCAGGATAATCGATTCTCTATCGTACTGGCATGTAGACAGTCTGGTAAGTCTATTAGTTCGTGTATTTACATTCTCTGGTACGCCTTGTTTCATCCTGACCAAACCATTGCTATTCTTGCTAACAAAGGCGCAACTGCAAGAGAGATGCTGGCACGTATTACACTAGCGCTGGAGAACACGCCGTTCTTTTTGCAACCAGGCACTAAGGCGCTGAACAAAGGTTCTATTGAGTTTAGTAACAACTCACGGATTATCGCTACAGCCACATCTGGTTCTTCTATTCGTGGTTTGTCTGTCAACCTACTGTTTCTGGATGAGTTTGCATTTGTAGAAAACGCAGCACAGTTCTATACCTCTACCTATCCAGTTATCTCTTCTGGTAAAACATCTAGAGTTATTATAACATCTACAGCAAATGGTATAGGCAATATATTTCATAAAATTTATGAGGGTGCAGTACAGAGTGTAAATGAGTTTAAACCCTTTAGAGTAGACTGGTGGGACGTCCCAGGGCGTGATGAAGAGTGGAAAAATCAAACGATTGCAAATACTTCAGAATTACAATTTCAGCAAGAATTTGGTAATACATTCTTCGGTACAGGAAACACACTCATTTCTGCTGATGCTTTGATGAATATGAAAGCAGAGCCAGCAGTAGGGGTCGGTGATGTTAATGTGTATGTTGAGCCTAAAGCCAATCACGATTATATTATGACTGTAGATGTGGCGAAGGGTCGTGGTCAAGATTATTCTACATTTAATATTATTGATATTTCCACAAATCCATTTAAACAGGTAGCAACTTACAGAAACAACTTAATTTCTCCTATTCTTTTTCCTGATATTATTCACAAATGGGCTAAAAGATATAATGAAGCATATGTCATTATTGAATCAAACGATCAGGGTGCAGTAGTTGCCAATGGCCTTTACTATGATATTGAATATGAAAACATGCATGTGGAGTCTATGATTAAAGCAGGTGCTATTGGTATGACTATGAATAGAAAAGTCAAACGCATTGGTTGCTCCAATCTTAAAGACTTGATTGAAGAAAAGAAACTACATATTGTAGATTTGCAAACAATTACAGAATGTTCTACTTTTGAAGCAAGAGGTAATTCTTTTGAAGCATCAGATGGTAATCATGATGATCTAGTAATGAACTTAGTTATGTTTTCGTGGTATGTTGGAACGGAAGCATTCTCAAATCAAACTGATATGACAATGAAACAAATGCTTTATGAAGAGAAAATGAAAGCAATCGAAGATGATATTACGCCAGTGGGTATCATTGATGACGGTATTGAAAAAGATAAATCTGAAGCGATAGGTGGCGATGTTTGGTTCGAACATAAGACTGGATTATTCTAAAAACGGAATATTTATAAATATTATAGTTGTTTGAAAGAACCTTATAATGAATAACTTATCATTCAATTCAAACGAAAAGAGGAAGACTCATGGCTTTTTTCACGCCTTCGCTGTCTCCAGCTGTAGTAACCAGAGAGGTTGATCTCACTGGTATTGTGCCAAACGTCGGAACCACCACTGGTGTTTTCGTAGGTAACTACCGTTGGGGTCAAGTCGATAAACCTACACTTGTAGACAACGAAGCGAGACTCGTTTCTTTGTTTGCCACACCCGACACAAATAACGCAGTAGATTTTCATACTGCGGCTCACTTTTCCAAGTATTCTAATCAACTGCTGAATATTCGTGCAGTAACAAGTGCGGCAAAGAACGCATTTGACTCTGACACTAGCACAGGTGTTTCTTCTGGTGTAAGTCAATCTAGCACTCGTTCGGCAAGACTGGTTAAAAACACCACAGACTTTAACAATCAACTTTCTGCAATGGATTCTGACGGTCATAGCTTTGTTGGTAAATATCCAGGTTCGCTTGGTAACTCTTTACAAATTCAGCTTTGTACTTTCGACACTGGTGACTCTGCATTTACCAACTGGTCGCTGAGAACCAGCTTTGACGCTGCTCCGGGCACCTCTGCTTATCTTACAGGAAAAAATGGATCGAATGACGAAGTTCACGTTGCTGTTGTAGACCAAGACGGTCTGTTCTCTGGCACAAAAGGTGAAGTTCTCGAAGCATTCCCATTCTTGTCTTTGGCAAAGAATGCAAAGAACGCAGATGGATCTACCAACTACATTGCAGACGTGCTGAACAATCAGTCTGAATATGTCTGGCTTGTAGATGCTGCTAACATCGACTCTGACTATAGAGTAGCTGGTGCTGGCACAGACGCTGCGGACTCTGGTGACGATTTCAAGCTGATTTCTACTGCACAAGGTGTTAAAACTGTTAGCCTTGTAAGCGGTGCTAATTCTGGTTCGCTGACTACTTCTGAATACGCTACTGCCTTTGATCTGATCGAAGATGTAGATACATTTCAAGTAGACTTCCTGATTGCACCACCAGTAACTGCTACGACTGGTGCTAATACAACCGCAAATACGATCATCACTGATCTGAACACAATTGCCGGCACAACTCGTAAAGACTGTGTGGTAGTTGCATCTCCACCAAAAGCTTCTGTAATCAATACTACTACTCCAGTAGATGATACAGTCACTTTTGCTAATCTGCTTCCATCTAGTTCTTACATTTTCCTTGATAACAACTACATCAAGGTCTTTGATAAGTACAACGATCAGTTCATTGACATTCCTGCTAACTCTTCAACTGCAGGTCTGATGGCTCAGTCTGATCAAGAAACTGCTCCATGGTTCTCGCCAGCTGGTCTGAGAAGAGGACAGTACTTTGGTGCAGTAGATATTGCTCACTCGCCAACTAAGGCACAGAGAGATACACTCTACAGAGCTAACGTAAACCCAATTGCGAATATTCCAGGTGCTGGTATTACCTTGTTTGGTGATAAGACAATGTTACGTCGGCCTTCGGCATTTGACCGAATCAACGTACGCCGTTTGTTCCTCACTCTGGAAAGAGCAATTGCAAGAGCAGCAAAGAATGTTCTGTTTGAATTTAACGATGAATTTACTAGAGCAGAGTTTGTTAACATTGTTGAACCATTCCTCAGAGAGGTTAAAGGTCGTCGTGGTATTACCGACTTCCGTGTGGTTTGTGACGCTACAAATAACACTCAAGAAATTATTGATCGCAATGAATTCATTGCTACTATCTTCATTAAGCCTGCACGTTCTATCAACTTCATCACACTAAACTTTGTGGCTGTTAGAACTGGCGTAGACTTTGAAGAAGTAGCTGGTCAAGCATTCTAAGAACCGCTAAACTAAGGAGATAAAAGAATGGCTATTTTAGGAGTCGATGACTTCAAGGCAAAACTGAAGGGCGGCGGTGCTAGATCTAACCTGTTCAAAGCGACCGTCAACTTTCCAGGATATGCAGCAGGTGATGTAGAACTTACATCATTTATGTGTAAGGCTGCTCAACTTCCTGCATCGGTGATGGCAGAGATCGTGGTACCATTCCGTGGTCGTGAACTCAAAATTGCTGGTGATCGGACGTTTGAACCTTGGACAATCACAGTAATTAACGACACAGACTTTAATGTCCGTGACTCCATGGAACGTTGGATGAATGGTATTAACGGTCATACAACCAACGAAGGTCTTGTTAACCCAACTGACTATCAAGCTGATCTGATTATTGAGCAGCTGGATAAGAATGGTGATACGCTGAAGACCTATAACTTTCGTGGTACTTTCCCTACCAATATTTCTGCAATTGACGTGTCTTACGACAACACAAACGTCATTGAAGAGTTTACTGTAGACTTCCAGGTACAGTATTGGGAAAGCAATACAACTAGCTAATACCGCTATAAATATAAGATAGGGGAGGGATAGACTCTCCCCTATTATTTTACACACCTTGGAGAAGTACTTTGGCTGAAAACGATAGTTTGAAACTCTTTGGATTTGAAATCTCAAGAGCTAGAAATGAAAAAAAGAAAGATCAGTTACCTTCTATCGTTCCACCTTTAGATGATGATGGTTCTGGATATATTACTGCTTCAGGCACTCACTATGGATCTTTTGTAGATATTAGTGGCGATCAAGCAAAAGATGATAAAGAATTAATCAAAAAATATAGAACTATTGCACAGCATCCCGAAGTAGATGCTGCAATTGAAGATATTGTTAATGAAGTCATCTCAGGTGAAGATGAAGTTATAGATTTGAATCTTGATAACGTTGATACTACAGATGCAATTAAAAAGCAAATTAAAGAAGAATTTCAAAATATTTCTGCAATGTTAGATTTTCAAAACTTTGCACATGATATTTTTCGTAGATACTATGTAGATGGAAGAATTTATCACCACTTAGTTGTTGATCCTAAAAAACCTCAAGAGGGTATTCAAGAGATTCGTCCAATTGATGCAAATAAAATTCGCAAAGTAAAAGAAGTTAAAAAAGAAAGAGACCCTGTCTCTGGTGCTAATATTGTAAAGAAGGTTGATGAATATTATATTTACAGTGAAGATACTGCAGGTCACTTAACAAGTTCTACCGGTGGATCTAGATCACAATCTGCTGTGAAAATTTCTCCTGATGCAATTAGTTATGTAACTAGTGGCTTACTTGACAGTACTCGTAAAAAAGTTATTTCATATTTACATAAAGCTTTGAAGCCTGTCAACCAGCTCCGTATGATGGAAGATGCTCTGGTCATTTACAGACTTTCAAGAGCACCAGAAAGACGTATTTTTTATATCGACGTAGGTAACTTACCGAGAGGTAAAGCAGAACAGTATCTTAAAGATATTATGTCAAGATATAGAAACAAATTGGTCTATGATGCTAATACCGGTGATCTGAAGAATGATCAGAAGCACATGTCTATGCTAGAAGATTTCTGGCTTCCAAGACGTGAAGGCGGCCGGGGTACAGAGATCACTACGTTGCCAGGTGGTCAGAATCTTGGAGAGATTGATGACATTGTTTATTTTCAAAAGAAACTTTACAAAGCACTAAATGTTCCTATTGGTCGTATTAATCCAGAAGATCAGGCTGGTGGACTTTTAGGTAGAACATCTGAGATTACTAGAGATGAATTTAAGTTTCAAAAGTTTGTAAATAGACTTCGCCGTAGATTTTCTGAACTGTTTAATAATATTCTTAAAAAGCAGTTATTGCTTAAAGGTATTATTACAGAAGATGATTGGGATTCTTGGAAGACAGATTTACATGTAGATTATATTACAGATAACTACTTCACTGAACTCAAAAATGCAGAAATGCTTAGAGAGCGTGTGAATATGCTCCGTGATATTGAACCTTATTTGGGCACATTCTATTCTAAAGAATGGACTCAAAAGAACGTTCTGATGTTGACTGATGATGACATTAAAATCATGAACGATCAAATTGAAGATGAAAAGAAATCTGGGGAAATTGAAGAACCTGAGCCAGAGATTTAAAATCTTATAAATATTATTGCAAAATTTTTATTGAGGTAAATAAATGACTGAAATTGTTGATTTTCTAAATAATGTCACTACTAAAAACTTTGTTGAAGCTGAAAAGCAATTTTCAGAGCTACTGAACGATAGACTGTCTACTCGTTTAGAGAGTGAGAAAGTTAATGTTGCAGCTAAGATTTTTAATGGTACAAATGATGATGACTCTGAAGATGAGCCACAGGGTGAAGTAGATTTATCCTCAGACGAAGAACAAATGGAAACAGAAACAGAAGTCGAAGATGAAGACGTTTAAAGAGTTTGCTAAAAACATTGCTCCTCGAGGTCATAAAATTGTAAAAATTTTGGACACAAAGGGCGTTGAAGTAATGGTTACTAAAGATGACAAAGGCAAGTTTAACGTTATGTTTGATAACCAAGTTATCGATACTCTTGGCTCTCAGAAAGAAGCAATGAAGGCTGCTAAGAACTTTGGCAGCATGATGGGTAAAAGGTAGATTTAAATGAAACTGATTACAGAACACACAGAAGAAGTTTCTTACATTGTCGAAGCAAAAGACGATGGAAGCAAAAACTATGTAATCGAAGGTATCTTTGCCCAAGCGGAACAAAAGAACCGCAACGGAAGAATTTATCCAAGACCAATCTTGGAAAAAGCAGTTTCTAAGTATGATAAGGAACAGGTGCAAACCCAACGTGCAGTAGGTGAACTGAATCATCCTGCAGGTCCGATCATTAACTTAGATAAAGTTTCCCATCGCATTACCGAATTAAAGTTTGAAGGTAATAACGTGATGGGGAAAGCACTTATTCTTGACACCCCTAATGGTAAAATTGTTAAAGGTCTCTTAGACGGTGGAGTTAAGCTAGGTGTTTCAACTCGTGGTATGGGAACTCTTGAGAATAAGGGTGGAGTCAATATGGTCAAAGATGACTATGTGATGAACACTGTTGATATCGTTCAAGACCCATCTGCACCATCAGCTTTCGTGAATGGAATTATGGAAGGTGTAGAGTGGATTTGGAATAACGGTGTCTTAGAACCTCAAGAAATTGAAAAAATTGAGACTGAAATTAATAATGCTTCTAGATCTGATCGCTCTGCGGTTGAGATTCGGGAGTTTAAGAATTTCCTCTCTAAAATCAATCTTTAATAGGAGATAAACATGTCCGAACAAGAAATGTTAGATGACATCGAATCTGTTGAAGAGGTTATTGAGGAAGAAACTTCCGAAGAATCTGATACAGAAGAAGATGTATCTGAAGCTGCCGCTGCACCTGAAGTAGACGGCGCAAAAGCTGCAGAAGATGATGCTGCTAAGATTAAGAAATCAGCTCCATCACAAGCTAAAGTTCCTGGCGGGGCTACCACTAAAGGCGACCCAATGCCAAGCACTAAAGCTGGTATGATCAATGCAATGTACAACGAAATGTCCAAAATGAAGAAAGCTGATCTTATGGCTTCATATCATAAAATGATGAATGCTATGGCTCATCCTGATAAAGAGGATGATGACATGGACGAAATGGATCATGGTAAAAAGAAGCTGATGGCTATGGCTCATGGTAAAAAGAAGCTGATGGCTATGGCTCATGGTAAAAAGGAGAAGATGGAATCTTTAGAGGTTGATTTCTCTACTGATCTTGGCGCTCTTGTTGAGTCTGAAGCAACTCTCTCAGAAGGATTTAAGGACAAGGCAGCAGTTATTTTTGAAGCTGCTATTAAGTCAAAACTTTCTGAAGAAGTTGCACGCATTGAGTCTGAACTTCAAGAAGAATTTGACGAAGAACTCAAGACTACCCGTGAAGAAATGGTCGAGCAGATTGATGGATACCTGAACTACGTTGTAGAAAAGTTCATGGAAGAAAACAAGCTGGCAATCGAACATGGTCTGAGAACTGAACTGGCAGAAGATTTCATGAACGGTCTTAAGAACCTGTTCACTGAGTCTTATGTTGAAGTTCCAGATTCTAAGGTCGATCTGGTAGATGAGTTAGGCACTCAGGTTCGTGAACTTGAAGAAAAACTTAACGAAACCACTGAAGCCTCTATCCGTATGACTGGTGAACTGGAAGAACTGAAGCGTGATGCTATCATTCGTGAACATTCCCGTGATCTGGCTGAAACACAGGTAGAAAAGTTGAAGTCCCTGGCTGAAGATATTGATTTCGAAGATGCTGAAACTTTCGCTTCGAAAGTTGCTACTATCAAAGAATCATACTTCACCAAAAAGAAAGTAACTGTAGCTGAAGAATCTGTTGACGAAGCTGCTGAAGAGCAGGAAATTACTGGTTCGATGGCTATGTATGTTAATGCCCTTAAGCAAACACATAAACCACAATAATAAGAAAGAAGGTGTACAATAATGCAAGCTCCTATCTCTTACGATAAACTCGTACAGAAGTGGGCACCAGTACTTAACGAAGAAACTGCTGGTCCTATCTCTGATCACTACCGCAAGCAAGTAACTGCTGCTGTTCTCGAAAACCAAGAAAAGGCTATGCGTGAAGAGCAAATGGCTTCCTCTTTTGGTTCCATTAACGAAGCTGGTACCGACACTACCGATCTTGGTAAGTTTGATCCAGTACTGATTTCGCTCGTTCGTCGTGCTATGCCAAACATGGTTGCTTATGACGTATGTGGTGTACAGCCAATGTCTGGTCCTACTGGCCTGATCTTCGCTATGAAGTCTCGCTACAAGACTGCTCGTGGCGGCGCTTCTGTAGACGACGAAGCTCTGTATAACGAAGCACTCACTGGCTTCTCCGGTGATTCCGGTTCTCAGAACACCGATCCAGCTGGTCTGGACGCAGCTAACTTCGACTCTGACTCATCTGCTGACTCTGTCCGTGATGTTACTGACTTCGCTAAGCCAGGTATGACTACTGCTACTGGTGAAAACCTTGGTGGTAGTGGCGTTGGTGCTATTTCCGAAATGGGTTTCACCATTGAAAAGCAAACGGTAACTGCAAAGACCCGTGCGCTGAAGGCTGAGTACACTATGGAACTGGCACAAGATCTGAAAGCCATCCATGGTCTGGACGCAGAAACGGAACTGGCTAACATTCTGTCCGCTGAAGTACTGGCAGAAATTAACCGTGAAGTTATTCGTACCATCAACGCTCAAGCTAAGTCCGGTGGCGCTCTGACCTCTGCTGGCGAAGCTTCTGCTGACTTTGACCTGAACCTCGACGCTGATGGCCGTTGGTCTGTTGAAAAGTTCAAGGGTCTGGTATTCCAGCTTGACCGTGATGCTAACCAGATTGCTAAAGATACCCGTCGTGGACGTGGTAACTTTGTTATCTGTTCGTCTAACGTAGCTTCTGCTTTGGCAGCAGCTGGTATGCTTGACTACGCTCCTGCGCTGTCGACCAACCTGAACGTAGATGACACAGGTAATACTTTTGCTGGTGTACTGAACGGTAAGATGAAAGTATACGTTGACCCATTCGCAACCACCGACTACGCTACCGTTGGTTACAAGGGTGCTAACGCATACGACGCTGGTGTCTTCTACTGTCCATACGTACCTCTGACGATGGTTCGTGCGGTTGGTGAGAACAACTTCCAGCCTAAGATCGGCTTCAAGACTCGCTACGGCATGGTCTCGAACCCGTTTGTAGGCTCTACTCCAACTGACGGTCTGGCTGCTGCTAAGACTAACCAGTACTACAGAATCTTCCGTGTAGCGAACATTCTGGGTTCCTAAGCTACTAAAGATTACTGCATAACAATAATAAACGTTATAAATACTAGGGTGGATCGAAAGGTCCACCCTTTCTTTTTGGAGTGAATAATGGCAACACTGACAACAAATCAGAATTATCTACAACCAGCTGGTTTTAGAGTTATTATAGATCGTGAAAATTATCCTAATCTAGAATACTTTGCACAGTCTGTAAATCATCCAGACGTTTCTGTTACTGGAACAGTTTTACCATTTCGCAGAATTGAAAATGTAAATATGCCAGGAGACACAATATCATTTTCTGAATTGTCCATATCTTTTATTTTAGATGAAAATATGAAAGCATATACTGAATTATATGAGTGGATGGAGTACTCAATTAATAATGAATTTGTAGGGCAGGGGCCTAGATCTAAAAAAATAAATCCTGAACTTCCTACTCAAGCAGATATTTCTGTGTCTATTTTATCAAGTCATAACAATCAATCAACCAGAATATTGTATAAAGGATGTAGTCCAACTTCTCTCAGCGGACTTCAATTATCTTCTGTAGCGAGTAGTGTAGATTATTTGACGTTTGATGTAACATTTCAATTCACTGGATTTGAATTTAAAGATTGATTTTTAAACATAGATATGTTATAGTATATGAGTGAACAAAAACGCTGGTTAATATTTTGGGCTAGAACTATTGGTATGCCCATAGGACTACACGATGAAGATAAGCCTACAGACCTACCTATAAAAATGAGTGATGTGTATAGAGCATTACTTTTTAGAATGTTTTGGATAGTGCTACATATATTAACTTGTCTAGCAATCATAGCAGGAAATGGTAGAACATTAGGCTTTTGGTAAACTGAGGAATTTTATGTAATGAAACTTGACTTGAATAGCATTTTCGAAATGTGGAAAGAAGATTGTCAAATCTCTGAGTTTAAACTCGATGAAGAATCTAGAAAAACTCCATCCCTTCATGCAAAGTATCTAGAAATTTATTCCCTAACAAAACTTAAACTGCGGAAAGCAGAGCTAGATCAAAAGACTTTGTTAAAAGAAAAATGGGAATATTACAATGGTAAAATGGATCAAGAAACAATTCAAGAAAAAGGCTGGAAGTTTGACCCTTTTGATGGATTAAAAATTCTTAAAGGTGATATGGAAAGATATTACGACGCTGACAGTGATATTCAAGAGTCAGAAGAAAAAATCACTTACTATAAGACCATTATAAGTACGCTAGACGAAATAATTAATAATTTAAAATGGCGGCATTCAACCATTAAGAACATGATTGACTGGCGGAGGTTTGAATCTGGAGGATGAGTTACTTGGCTTTATTTGACGACGAAGAATTTATTTCCCATGCAGGTCTAAAGCTTGGGTGGAAGATTGAGATGGATGCGCTTTATACAGATGATTGGCGCTGTCTCGCCAAGATGATTATGGAGTATGAAGACAGACCGTTTCGTGAAGCAGTCGGTATTCCTCGTGGTGGTGTTCGTTTAGGGCAAATGCTTAATGAGTATGCGACTGGTAATCCAGACGATCCTGTTTTAATTGTAGATGATGTATACACAACAGGAACAAGCTTTAAAGAATATATTGCAGAGAATTATTTGGTAACACCGGTAATTTGCTGGGTTGTTTTTGCTCGTAATCCTATCAAGGGTAATATCAACGCATTATTTCAAATGCCCTCTAAGATTCGTAAAAAACTCAAATAATGTCAGACTTATTGGTGAGGCAGAAGAACTATTCTGCTCTACAAATACAATGTGAGTCTCATGTAGCAAATGAACTGAATGATTATTTTGCCTTTGAGACGCCAGGATACAAATATATGCCAGCCTATAAAAATGGTAGATGGGATGGCAAAACACGTCTATTTAATATTCGCAACTATGAACTGCCAGTAGGTCTCTGGGAATATCTTGGTGATTTTATTCGACCTAGAAACTACACACTAGATATTGAATATGATACTCAATATGGTTCACCAAATCAAGAAGCTTCTGTTGATCCTAAAGAAGTTTATGATTTTATTCAGAAGTTACAACTTCCTTTTAAAGTTCGTGACTATCAGTTTGAGGCAGTAATTCAAGCACTCAAGTCTAAACGTGCTATTCTACTTTCGCCGACAGGTTCTGGTAAGTCGCTAATTATCTACATCTTAATGATGTGGTATTTGGAACACTACGACAAACATATTCTAATCGTAGTTCCCACGACTGGTCTTGTTCAACAAATGTTTTCTGACTTCAATAACTATGGTCTAGAAGCAGGTGAAGTCTGTCACCGTATTTACTCTGGTATGCCTAAACATGATATTAAACAGAGAGTGTTTATTTCTACATGGCAGTCAATCTACAAACTACCATCTACATGGTTTGAACAGTTTGGTTGCATCTTTGGCGACGAAGTGCATAACTTCAAAGCAAAGTCCCTATCAGGTTTAATGAATAAGTCTAGAGAAGCAGAGTTTCGTATTGGTACTACAGGCACACTAGACGGCACACAGACACATAAACTTGTACTAGAAGGTTTATTTGGGCGAGTTTATAAAGTGACAACTACTCGTAAACTCATGGACGAAGATACATTAGCAGAACTAAAGATTAATATTCTTGCTTTGAAGTATCCACCTGAAGTTTGTCGTGACATTATAAATACTAAAGACTACCACTATGAAATTGATTATCTAGTTAGTAATATCAAACGTAATAGATTGGTACAAAACCTAGCATTAGATCAAGAAGGTAATACTCTTGTTCTATTTCAATATGTAGAAAAGCATGGTAAAGTGATTTATGACTTAATCAAGGATAAAGCACATGAACGGCGTAAGGTTTTCTTCGTATCAGGTGAAGTTGATGCTGAGGTCAGAGAAGAAATACGGGGCATTGTCGAACAGCAGAAAAATGCTATCATTGTGGCTAGCCTTGGCACTTTCTCAACGGGCGTGAATATTCGCAATCTTCATAATATTATCTTTGCATCTCCATCTAAATCACAAGTAAAGGTTTTACAGTCTATCGGTCGTGGTTTAAGAAAGTCTGAAGATGGTAGAGCAACAACCCTTTATGATATCATGGACGATATGCATTATAAGCAGAAAAAGAATTACACACTCTTACATGGTCTGGAAAGAATGAAGATATATAAGAGAGAAAAGTTTGATTACAAAATCTTTGAGGTAAAACTTTGAACATGCTAGATGATGAACTTGAACATGAAGAAGATTTGCCTAAAGTTTTTAAACTAGTTACAGGCGAAGAAATCATTACGACTGTAGCTAGAGTAACTGATCATTATTTTATGATCGAAACTCCCTTAGAGATTAGATATAACTCTATGAAACAATCTTTGTTTTTAACGAGATGGAAGTTTGGTTCTGATTATTCTAAGGTAATGACTTTATCTGGTCAAGCGATTGTTTCTGTATCTTCTGCTGATGATGCTGTTTTAGAAAACTATTTTGAATATAGAAGACAGTTAGTTGAAGGTAATACCGAAAGCGAAGAGACACAACCTCAAACAGAATACTTGATTGATGAAGAGGATACTCCAACCTTTCATTAGTATATTCTCTCACCCCCGCAAAGTAAACTTATTATATACTAAGATTTTATCTTTGTCAAGATAATTTTTTATATTGACTTTTACAAATTATAGTAGTATAATATACATCAAATAAATCATTCTAAGGTATTATGCATGGCTCGCAAATCTGAAAACTATATTAACAATAAGCAATTTTCCGAAGCAGTCTTTACATATGTCAAAGAATGTAATGAATGTGATAAAAATAAAGAAACCAGACCAGTAGTGCCAAATTATATTGCTATGGGGTTTCAACAGATTGCCGAAGGCCTATCACACAAGCCAAACTTTATTTCATATTCATATCGTGATGAGATGGTTATGGATGCAATTGAAAACTGTTTGAAAGCAATTCGTAATTATAATATTGAAGCAGCGACTCGCACAGGCAATCCAAATGCTTTCGCTTACTTTACTCAAATATCATATTATGCATTCTTGCGTCGTATTGCCAAAGAGAAAAAACAGCAAGAAATCAAAGAGTCATATTTTGAAAATACCTTTGCTTCTGATTTGATTGAAGGTAATCCAAATCAAGATAATATGTCAAAACATATCACTCATGCTGCCATTGAGACGGCTAAAAGAAAGATGACTGAAAATGATGAGTTGACAGATGACGAATATATTGATATAATCGAAGATATTTTACCTAAAAAGCGTGTTCGTAAAACAAATGATTCTGATGTAACGGATTTTTTATAATATGAAAATTGCACTTTTGAATGATACGCATTGTGGCATTCGCAACTCTGCTGATATTTTTCTTGATAATGCTGCCAAGTTTTACGATGATGTTTTCTTTCCATATGTAAAAGAAAATAATATCAAACAAATTGTACATCTAGGTGATTATTATGACAATCGCAAGGCTATCAATATTAAGGCATTGCATCATAATAGAAAGCACTTTCTGGAGCCTATGCGAGAGCTAGGAATCAGAATGGATATTATTCCAGGTAATCATGACTGCTATTTCAAAGACACTAATAATCCAAACTCTCTCAAAGAACTACTGGGATACTTTATTAATGAAGTTGCAATCATTGAAAAGCCAACAACCCTGACATACGATAGTCTAAACATGGCACTTATTCCATGGATAAATAAGAGTAACTACGAAGAAACTATGAATTTTGTCCGAAACTGCAAAGCGGACATTTTAGGTGCCCATCTTGAACTAAGTGGATTTGACATGATGCGTGGCATTAAAAACGAACACGGCATGGATCCTTCTCCTTTCAAAAGGTTTGATATGGTTTTTTCTGGGCACTATCATACAAAGTCTAATATTGAAAATATTCATTATCTTGGTACTCAGCTAGAGTTCTTTTGGTCTGACTGTAATGATAAGAAACACTTTCATGTTTTAGATACAGATACCCGTGAACTTACTGCTGTGCAAAATCCACATACACTTTTTAAAAAAATAGTTTACAATGATGAAAAATATGTGTATGATAGTGTGCAAGATTTAACAAATAAGTTTGTGAAAGTGATTGTAGTGAATAAAAATAATCCATCGATGTTTGAAAAGTTCATTGACAAAATTCAAGATCAAGACATTCATGAATTGAAAATTGCAGAAAACTTTGATGACATTCTTACAGATGTGGATGACAATAAGGTTTCTCTAGAAGATACTACTACTTTGCTTGATAGTTACATTGATGCAACCAATACTGATCTAAGTAAAGATAGACTGAAAACTGATATGCGCAATCTCTACAATCAAGCACAGACATTAGAGGTGGTATGAATAATTATTCTTATAAAAAATTTATCAACGTGGTCAAAGACGCAGATATTATCTATGGAGAAGTTTCTCTTAATGCTGCTACTACAGTTAGCGCCAGAGTGCGCAAGAAGTCTTTGCTAGAACAATTAGAGAATCTTAATCCTGAAAAGATTGGTCTTGGTTTCTATGGATCACTCACTAAAGATAAAAAAGGCCGCAAGATTTTAAAGGTGCTATAATGACAGAAGATATTTTTGACTTCGGTTTTACCGCAGTTTCAGAAGAAGAATTAGAAGTTGTCCAGAAGACTGCTGCAAGCGCTGAAGAAGCGGCCGCTACAGCAACAGTTAATGAAGACAAACTAAACAAACTCTACAATGCCATCCTTCCACTTCTCTCTAACCTCAAACTTAATCCTGAGAAGGATTATATCTACTGGCCTAATCGTACAGAAAAAGTTGAACAATTTGAAGAAATGATTGCTAATATTATCAAATAAAACTATGCGGGTATCGTATAAAGGCTATTACCTCTGCCTTCCAAGCAGATGATGTCGGTTCGATTCCGTCTACCCGCTCCAACTCCAACCCCTTCACCTGTAGGTATAATAACCTACTAAAAAGGATATAAAAAATGGACTATATTTCAATCTGGATGATTGTAGGTTTCCTACTTGCATCCTATTCTGTTATCGCCAACGATTCTGTTCAGACGCTAGGAACATGGATCGCTTCCAATCAAACTGTTAACAAAATGATTATGTGGGGTGCAGCGTCAACAGTCCTACTCTTTACTATCTGGTTCGGCTGGTACAGCAATGGAGGAGATATCTCCTACGGTCGACTAAACAAAATTCCCTTCCAAGAAATTCAATGGTATCACGCACTGGCTCCAGCAGTACTCCTTGTACTGACTAGGTTCGGTGTACCTGTGTCTACATCATTCCTTGTCCTATCTGCATTTGCTTCAACCTTTGTGTTGGAAAAGATGCTGGTCAAATCGATCATGGGATATGCCATTGCTGCTGTATCCGCATACGGTATCTGGTTTATCATCAGTAAGCTGCTAGACGAATCAGAACCAGTAAAGGAGAATCATCGAAAATATTGGGTAGTTGCTCAGTGGGTAACTACAGGATTCCTGTGGTACACATGGCTTAGTCATGATATGGCTAATATCGCCGTGTTCCTGCCACGTGCAGTCCCGATTGAAATGATGTTCGCTATCTCTATCATCTTTGTAGCTGGTCTATACTGGATGTTCAGAGAGAACGGTGGACGGATTCAGAACGTTGTCATTAGTAAGCATAATACACGTTACGTCCGTTCCGCTACTATTATCGATTTGTTCTATTTCTTGATCCTCTGGATTTTTAAAGAAGTAAACGATATTCCAATGTCCACAACTTGGGTGTTCATTGGTCTCTTGACAGGACGTGAGCTGGCTATCGCCACATTCACTCAGAAGCGTAAGTTCAAGACGGTCTTCCCACTTGTTGGTAAGGACTTCTTTAAGATGATGATTGGACTTGCCGCTTCAGTGGCCATTGTGGTTCTTATCCACTCATTCCTGCAACCTCAATAGAGGTTAAACCTAGAGGGGAGTTTCGGCTCCCCTTTTCTTTTTTAAAATATAAAACAAGGAAACTGTAAACCATGCTAAAGAATATCTTTGCATCTCTCGCTCTCTCCCTGGCAACGGCAACTACTGCCTTTGCTGAAACCAAAGTAGGTTTTATCTACGTAGGTCCTATTGGTGACCTGGGTTGGACCTACCGACATGACGTTGGTCGTCTTGCTGTCGAAGAAGCATATGGACCAGACGTATCTACTTCCTACCTTGAAATGGTTCCTGAAGGACCAGAAGCAGTCCAGGCTATCACTCAGCTGGCTGAAACCGGTCACGATATTATCTTCACTACATCTTTCGGTTACATGGACGCAACTAATGCTGTTGCTGCCAACTACCCAGACGTGGCTTTCGAGCATGCTACTGGTTACATCCGTGAAACCGATAACATGGCAACCTTCTCTGCACGCTTCTACGAAGGCCGTGTGGTACAAGGTATGATTGCCGCTAACATGACTGAAACCAACAAGATTGGTTATATCGCTTCGTTCCCTATTCCAGAAGTAATTCGTGGTATCAACGCATTCATGCTGGAAGCACAGAAGCACAACCCAGACATTGAAGTAGATATCATCTGGCTTTACACCTGGTTTGATCCAGCGAAAGAAGCTACCGCAGCACAGGCACTGATTGATGAAGGTGCAGACATTATCGTACAGCATACCGACTCTCCTGCTCCAGTACAGATTGCAGAGCAGAACGGTGTATACGCATTTGGTCAGGCTTCGAACATGAGCCGTTTTGGTCCTAATGCACACCTGGTTTCCATCGTAGACGATTGGGATTCTTACTACGTTGACCGTGTTGGTCAAGTAATGAACGGCACCTGGACTGGTGGCGATACCTGGTGGGGATTCACTAAAGATGGTCAAGGCGGTGAAATCGGCATGGTTGCTCTGGAAAGCTACAACGTAGCTGCTATGGGTGAGGAACTTGTAGAAGCTGCGCAGGCTCTTGAAGCTGCTCTTGCTAGTGGTGAACGTCATGCATTTCCATGTGAAGGTCTGCTGATGCAGGACGGTTCTGTTCCAGAGGATTGTGCAGACGGTGCAGATCACCTGGGTGACTGGCCAACTTTACTTTCTATGAACTGGTATGTAGAAGGTATTGATGCTTCAGTTCCAAATTAAATAAAAATTTGCACGATAGTTGAATTTTTCGAAAAAAAGGGGGTTAATAATAGCTCCCTTTTTTATGTTAAAGTAAAATGTATAAATAATAGCATCCAATTCAACCCGGGGAGAAAATCATTGGGAGACTTATACGATAAATTTAGAACTCATCTGGAGTCGCCAGCGCAAGATGCTTTCGCAATCACAGGAAACGATAGCACAGACTTAACAAAATCGACAAGATCAATTTATGTTGGTGGGTCTGGTAACATCAAAGTAACTACTGTTGATGGTACTACCGTAACTTTTAATG
>VTLG01008923.1_pt1 | contig 19012 bp, 23 predicted proteins | sample 4694571 | NCBI WGS metagenome assembly VTLG01 (sample SAMN12604809, study PRJNA352737) | marine metagenome | biome: ENVO:00000447; feature: ENVO:00000209|ENVO:00000569|ENVO:01000036; material: ENVO:00002151; isolation source: viral sequences binned using virsorter ...
ATCAACTCTTCGGCAGACAACAACTCATCAGAGAATACCATGTCTAGTTCTTGCATGGAGACAGCTACAACTGTACGGCATTGTAAACACATATCTTCTAGCTCTTGTTGTTGTTCGTGCCATCGTAGTTCTTGTGGCCGAAGTATATTGTCACATGCCTTACATCGCATCACAAATCCTCACCAAACACAGTCATAAAGTGGGACTTTAACGACTGTAACTCGCCATCATCCCTGAACTTACGAGTAAAGCACATTTGCAATGCTTTTTGTGGACTCTTGAGTAACAGAGTCTTCCGTGCCCACGAGATTAAAGTTCTAGGTGACATGGTTAATGGCAAGTCTCCTTGTACATAGTTATTACGTACAAGTTGTGCAAACTGTACCATACCATTAGCCAATGCATCAGGTAGGTCAGGTACCTTGGCTTGTAACATCTTAACTTCATGTCTCTTGGTCATGTAATCCAAGTGTATCACAGTCTGGAACCTGTCTAGTGTACTGGTGTTCTGTACATTAACACCCGCATGCGCTCCCGTCATGTCACCCATACCACCAGTGTTATCACAGTACACCATCCTAAAGTCCTTATGTGGATGCACTAGTTTATCTTCATAACTTCCAGATTTATCAGACAGAGAAAAAGACCCCCCTTCAAGACAAGCATTCAAAGCCATCATTATCTCCGCAGGTATAACCCACGGCTCGTCCACCAGTAACACATAACCAGACCGTGCTGCTTCAGTAAGTTGTCCATCTACCCACGTAACTACGCTCCTTTGTGTGTCTGGATCTATAGTCACTGTAGGTTGTCCAAACATAGGACCGCTTTCCATATCACCACGACCATTGATCCTCATAAACGGTCTGTTAGTAAGACCACATACATGCTCTACAAGACTGGTCTTACCTGAACCAGTGGGACCATAGATCATAACTGGTTCGTTCATTTGCAAGCCCAGAAGCAAGTCATATGTTGCCTGTTTGTCTGGCCTATAGTCTGGATCACAAATAGGTATATGTTGTTGTGCTTTCTGGGACCAATCCTTACGATTGTATACCGTAACTGCCATGTCTGGTGACTTGTTGGGCGGTTTCTTACCTATAAGACTGGTGTAAGACGGACCAGTTATTTCAACCTGATCATGTCCAACCAACATTTCTTCTTGCTTAGTGCTCTCATTAAGGGGCTGTAAAATATCTCTAAAACCATCTAGATTTTCCATAATAGCACGCTGCGTGGGAGTCATTTCATTTATAAGTGTACCCATAACTTATCCTTATAACATTGTTATAAAACTTTCCTTTTGATGACGTTAAGGAGCGCATCTTCCAACTCATTAACATCCTTGATAACATAGTGGTCATTATATATTCTTTTCACGTTCCTGTCCAGTATGCCTATACCGCATATCTCTATAGTACCGCTACTCTCTACATCCTTGACCACATCCCTAGTAAATTTATCTATGTCACCTCCTTGGCCACCTGCTGGCGAGCCGTCCGATAGAACTATCAATAATTTTCTGCGTTCCGGTCGTCGAATCAAACGGGACACAGCCCAAAGTATACTATCACCATCCGCATTCTGACTCATCATATCAGTCGCTCTAGTTAGCCCTTCGCTGATCTTTGTCTTGTCATACGGAGCACCGAAAGGTTTGAATATAAAATTAACCAGATCTCCTATGTCAGTAAATCCTAGTAACTCGTTGTCTATTCTTGCAGAGTAAAGCAATTCGCTGAGTAGCATCAGTGCTTTTCCACCTTGTCGCATCCTTTCACCTGCCATAGAACCAGAACAATCCAGTAACACAGTAACAGCAGTATCCAATACATCAGACATAACCTTCTTCTTGAACACACGTTCAGAATGTCCGTGAATATTCAATGCAACACGATATAAATTCTTGTTGTGTAACTTGCCCTTCTTTTGTCCGTACACGTACTGTGTGCGAGAGAATACCCTTAAGAGTCTAGCTAGTCTTTTAGATAACCTAGTCGCATTGATATTATCAAATGGGTACATTTTGTACATGCGTTGATATAACGCTACGTCACCCAGTATTCTGTTCAATCTATTCTGTCGTCCTAAAAGACTGCCGTAACTGCCTGAACTTTTCTTATTATACAAGTCTAGTGTTACCTGTTGATCAGGAGAATATGGTGTGTACTTGTCGTATTCCTTGTCAGGTTCGTAGTTAATCTTGACTCCTGCGTATTTGTTTTCTTCTGGTATGGTGGTGTCATGGTCGTGCACCATCAGGTCAGAGTAATTGATCTCGCTCTCCGTCTCGGAAGTCTCTAGCTCCTCACCTTGTTGTTCTTCTCCCGTGTCACCTTCTTCTTTTGATCCTTCGGCACTTGCACTTTCCTTAGGCTTGTCTTCTTCTTCTATCTCGAAAACCTCATCCATCAGACGTTCAACAAGATCCCACTTGGACCACGCTGCTTCCTTACCGTGCGTATCTACATCGCAGTCCTCGTCCAGCATTGTGGAGTAGTTTCCTGCCATGATCTTGTCATAATATTCCTTGGATAGTGGGTTAAGTAAATCGTACATTCTCTTACCCAAACCCGATAACGTAGTCATCCAATCCTCACGCATAGTAACGTTCCATGCGTGCATAGCCTCATAAGCGCATCGTTTGCGCTCATTTTCTTGATCTTTGTAGGGTTCTCTTGGCGTCTCAAGTGCCGGTATCAATTTATCACGTACCACCAACTGCCAACCTTCACTAAGACATTTGCGCCTACCTAGGTACTCGTTAAATTTGTGCTTCTCTTGGCAGTAGTCCGAGATAATGTTCATAAGTTTGAACTTTAAGCTCTTGGGATCGGGATTGTATTTTTTGAGTACGTCGTAGTCACTCATACAATCAGGCATCAAATGTCCGAACTCGTGGTAACTCTCCAGCAACCACATAGTCCATTCTTCTTTAGGCCAGTCGTACACTGGCTGACGTAGGGTCACATTTCCAGCACTGTCAGCAAACGGAACAATAATATCAGCAAAATTGACATTTAGAGTTTCATTACCTGTTATTGCTCTACCTGCATTACGTAAACCTACAAGCATATTCATGTAATTTAATTTATTACTCATTAACATATGTAATTACTCTTATATTATGTATATATTATATACATTACTGTATGTAACCTGATCTATATAATGTATTCTCAAGTATATTATATACCCACCTGTACTTAGTGCCAAAACATAATACGTATGGCGATACCTGATCTACTTGTCGGGCTGCTGCTTCGCACGCATCATGCAGATTGTAGTACATCTTTTGATCATCCATCACGTTACGCTTGGGATAGACGAGCATGTATCGGAATCTGTTCACTTCTTCCCTTCGCTTAGTTCGTCGCTACCTAATTCTAGTAGTCCACGAATTAAATAATAACAATACTCCGCATCTTGTACTAAGTTTTGATGTTCTTCTTCGTCTAAAATCGACCAATATTGATCGAACGTATAAAACGAGGTTTCTGTTTGTACTTCCATCGGATACGCGCCGAATTGCGCGTAATGATCATTTACAAAATCTGATATTTGATCGACCTCTCGTTGTTTCTGTAACTCTTGTTGTCTGTCTTGTTTAGTCATTACACAATGCCTTGTATAGCTTGTCGGATGCCTGTTTGATTGAACTTTGCACCGTCAGGTGTTCGCTGACCTTCCCATAACTTGACTAGTAGATTCAAACCTCGATCATATCCAAAGTGTTCTACTGCATAACATGCCGACCTGTATAATGTTTCGTCGTTGTTGATCCATAAAGAAACATTCCAAGCATTCCAACTTGTATAACCGTTGTATTTACTCATAAGTACACCTCCTAATCGTTATCCCATAACCACCAAAGATGTCTAGACATAAGTGCTGTTTCATCTAGCACTTCCTTACTCACAGCACCAGAAGCCTTCCACTCTTTCATCTGCTCAATGATCAAATCCACAAGATCATCATACAATTCTATTTTGTGTATGTAATGGGAAGTATTCTTGTCATCTTCTAGTGTATCCAGTAAACAAATAAGAGTCTGTTTCTCGTCGTTCTCAAGACATCTCTTTTGTTCTCTAAAATCATCTAAATAAAATACATTGGTCATTTGTGTATTCCTTAAATCGTACACCTACTAGATTTATAACAATGTTATAAAAAAATACTATGTAAGTCAAGCATTTACAAAGCTTCACGCGTAAAAAAAGGGAAACACCCGTTCGAGTGCTTCCCCCTTCTTATTTTCTCCTAAGCTGCTTTTTTACCAGTTACTTGGTCATTAACCTTCTCAAGTGCTGAACTTATGGCCTCCTGTAGTTGCGCTGCTAAAGAAATCGCAGCTTCAGAACCTTCCGACCGACCGATATCAATTATTTTCTCAACAACATCTTCTATAATTTGACCGTTAGACGGGAACAATGTGACCTTCTCCGTAGACTTATGGTTGTTGACTTCTTCGGGCTTTGCTCCACGAGGCTTAGTCGCTTCCCGTTTCCTTTCTTGGATAACGTATTCCAAATCCCGACCTTTTGTCCGTTTTTGAACCACTGAAATAATCGGTCTTGTGGTGTCTGCGTCCTTATCCTTTTGCAGCCGATTCAACATCTGCTTGGTAACCATGAACGCTGGATCAGTACTACCGCCACGGGCATGTGCTATGTGAGCATGGCCGATAAGAGCATATGCAAGCTTATTATCCTTAGTTTCGTCTGACCAGTAAGCTTTAACGATTTCCCGTAGTTTACTCGTTAGACTTTTACCGGATCCAAAAGCATCAACCGCTAAATCATCTAGCTCTATGGCACCCTTCAATTTCACGTACGTGGATGAACAAACCTTCTCTTCTTGCGTATTAACTTTCATGGAATAATTCCTATGGTTAAGTGTGAGTGATGTGTGATTCGTTGCTCGTGGGTTTCGAATCAACCGCCTTTGAGTACCTTAATCAAACGGACGACTATCCGTTTGCTTACTCCTGACCGAGAACTGGCATTCTTCCACACGAGCGATGTTATGTCAAGCACTATCAATCTTATAACAATGTTATAAGTTTTGATTAATATTCTAACGGACAATGTTCCACGTGAAACATTCACGGTGATAGGTTGAGATGGTCAGTATCACTCTCTCTCGCGTGTGCATTTTTCACAACGTACACACACCTGCGTTACGCGTCATGCAATGAAGCGCGCGTATACACGCGCGTGTATGTACGCACGCACGCACGCACGCGCGGTACGTACCTGTGGATAACCTGTGGATATTTTGACGGGGGGCCCCCCTAAAACGCATGGCCGTCCGTACGTTATTGCCTCATTTGTACTAAAAATAGGATTTTAGGCCCCTTATAAGTTATTGATATTGAAGGGGGAAAAGAATTACTTGCTTTTTTTATAAATATATGATATAATAATCACATAATTAAGTATTATATAATTATATTTAGAGTTAGTAATTAAATTATAGTTATATAATTAAGTATAAGATAAATACCTAATTGGAATCCTTATATGTCAAAAGACGAAGATAAAAAACTACAACCCGGAGATCCCGGATACCGGAGTCCCGGAAGACCAAAAGGTAGTAAGAACATATCTACTATTGTTCAAGAAGCTGTTCTAGCTAAATCGGAAAAACTCTTGCTCAAGAACTTTCCGAAAATAGTAGAGAAGGTATGCGAGTTGGCCGAGAAGGGCGATATGAAAGCCGCCAAATTGATTTTTGAGCGGGTCATACCAGCCCGTAAGGCCATCGAGCATTTAGGTAAAACTGACTTTGGTAAAGATGGTATTAATATTATCATCAATACTACGAAGGAATCTCCAAAACTCAATGTTCTGGAGAACGTCGATACACCAACTTTGGAGATAGAAAACGATGCCAAGCAAGAAAGAATATCAATCGAGCACTGAGCAGTCATCTGCTTCGGGCACTAAAACGGGAACGGAAAGCGCACCACGAGACTGGAAAGCGCCGGGATTGACACCTAGCCCAACAGCGGCAAGTGCAAAATCACCGGGCGGGAAAAAAGGCTAATGGCTGGCAAAGACAAACAAGTCAGGGTCCACGACGAGCCTGAAAGACGAGTAAAAGTAGATCGCTATAAAATAGCTGTTGCAGAGGGCAAACGGGCGAAAAAGCAGCTGATTGCAAAACGAAAATTGGCACAACTAAAAAAGAGGCATAACTTGAAGCTTAGGAATAAAGACGGGACAACGGTGCTACATGGGGTACCGGGGGAAGAGGAAATGAACTGGTACAAATGAACTGGTACAAAGGACTTAATATGCCGAAAAAACGAAAGAAACCACCGAAACCGAGAGGGTATTAGGAATGAAGAAATTAATGACTTTAGCTTTTATCAGTACAGCCTTGTTTGCTGTAAACGGCTGCGTTGTTACCGAAGCTGTCAAGGAGCGTGTTGGAGATCGCGTAATGAGCGTCATGGAAGATGGGCGAATGGAGTTCTGTAGTGGAACGTTCCCGCTAGCTTCTTACGAGCGCCACCTAAAGAGTCACAACAAGTCATGGAAAGACTACGACGAGTGGTGCAACAGACAGTACGGAATATCCAGTGAGGATGAAGTAAACGACGAAGAGGCCGATGATACTGATAACACCGAGTGACGACAAGAAAAAATACCGCTTGGCAAACAACATTGATTTCTACGGTACATTCATACCCGAAGGTTTCGAGTTTGACGGGGCCTCAGTGCCCCGGTTTTTTTGGAGAATCGTGTCACCATTTCAACCTTGGGTGATTCGTGCCGCTTGTGGTCACGATTACCTGTACGAGAATGCGATAGGAACAAAAAAGAACGCCGATAAAAAGTTTATGTGTGCTCTCAAACGTGATGGTGCACCTAAATGGTTAGTTCCACTGATGTACAGAAGTGTACGATGGTTTGGAAAAGGGAATTTTAAAGAATGAAAATAATGACACTGTTATTTTTAGTAAGCTTCGCCTATGCATTTACTGCAAATGGCGAAGATATAGTGTCCGAATACGAAGGCCCTAGACTAAAACGTGGAAAAAACTGGGAAGAAGGTATAGAAATGTGTAATGCATCGCACATGACAGAGTTTTTTACTGCAACAAAGAGAATAATACCACTTGATGTATTACAAAAAGCAATAGCAGAAGCAATGAGAAAAGAATATTGTCTAGGTTTTTACGGATCTGGAGATAAAGATGGAAATCATAAATTTAATTGTTTTGGCGTTGTTTGGAATGGAGGTAAAAGAATCAATTTACGAAACGAATGTAAAAAACAGTGGGAAATTTCTAAAGAAAATTATAAAGATTGGTTGTATAAAAAAGTACCAGACAAAATTGACGAAACTAATGACTTGGAGGACTTCATATAATGGTAGAAAAACGTGTATGTCCTGTATGCGAAAACCCGGAATGCGATTGCGACCCGGCAAACTGTGATTGCCCTCTTGAAAAAGAATAAATGCCCAATATAAACTTCACAATGCATCCGGGACAAATAGAAGTGTATCAATCTGACGCACGATTTAAGGTCGTGGTCGCGGGTAGACGATGGGGCAAGAGTGAATTGGCGTGTATTAAACTTTTAATAGAGGCTTTAAAGGCCGAAAACGAGTTCGGCTATAATTTATTAGACAAAGATGTATTTTACGTTGCTCCTACGTTTCAACAAGCCAAGGATGCAGTATGGCGCAAGTTAAAAAACCTTGGTGTTGATGTAATAGAGCAAGCATTGGAGAATACAGCACAACTAAGATTAAAAAATGGGAGAGTGATCCACCTAAAAGGCTCAGATAAACCCGATACTTTGCGCGGTGTCGGGTTATCTTTTGTAGTACTAGATGAATTTGCTACCATGAAGCCAGAAACGTGGGAAGAAATTATACAACCTACGTTGACAGATGTAAAAGGCTCTGCTATGTTCATAGGAACGCCAGCAGGAAAGAATCATTTCTATGATTTGTTTATGGACGCAAAAGAAGAAGAAGGGTGGGAAGCATTTGAGTACCGTTCTGTAGATAATCCGTATTTGGACTCAGAAGAAGTAGAGAAAAAACGTCGAACAATGTCTCACGAGAGTTTTCGGCAAGAATACGAAGCTAATTTCTCTACAGGCGGCGGCAATCTATTTTTAGAAGACCAGATTATAGTAGGACCAGAGCCTGTAGACGGCGAATGGTATTTAAGTATGGACCCTGCCGGTTACGTAGATGTGATGGCTATGAATAAGAGCAAGTTAAAAAGGTACGATGAAACTGCTATAGCCTGTGTTAAAGCAGGAACACACGGATGGCATGTAGGCGACGTTATTACAGGTAGATGGGGCGTAAGAGAAGCCTCTTTACGGCTACTTAATGCAGTTAGAACGTATAGACCTATGGCAGTAGGTATAGAGGGCGGTTCATTACGTAATGCTATATTACCTTACTTACAAGATCAAATGAAAAGATTAAATATATACCCAAACCTAATAGAAACTAGGCACGGGGGCCAGAAAAAAGTAGAAAGAATTACGTGGGCACTACAAGGAAGAATGCAACACGGAAGAATAACATTCGGAGAAGGTGCATATCTTAATAAGTTAAGAGATCAGTTTTTAGATTTTCCTAACCCTATGTCCCACGATGATATGTTAGACGCTCTAGCATATATAGATCAGGTAGCACGAGTATCATACTTTGACGACAGAGCGTTAGGAGATACTTGGGAACCCGTTGATATGGTAGCTGGATATTAATCTTTTACGTCAAAATGAGGACATTTAATGGCAACAAATAGTGATATTATTGTAGACGATAAAAGCAACAAACCCAGCGCAATGAATCAATCTGGGGCACCTGCTACACATGTAGACGCACTAGCATCGTGGATTATAGAACGTGTAGATGCTTGGACACGTTACAGGGATCAAAACCACAAAGAAAACTGGAACGAATATTATCGTCTGTGGCGTGGTGTATGGACTAAACAAGATAAAACAAGATCGTCTGAAAGGTCTAGAATAATATCTCCTGCACTTCAACAGGCAATAGAGGCTGCTGTATCAGAACTTGAAGAGGCTACATTTGGACGTGTGCGTTGGATAGATATAGAAGATGACAGAGCAGATCAACAACCGCAGGACGTAGAATTTTTAAATAAACAACTTTTAGAAGATTTTGAGATGGACGGAGTTAAATCTGCTATATCAGAAACATATCTAAACGGGGCTTTATATGGAACAGGAGTAGCTAAAATTGTTGTAGACGAAACTAAAGAGATGGCTTTGGATCCTAATGCACCAGTTATACCCGGAGCACCGCCTCAAATAATGCCTATATCTAGGGTAGCAATTAAATTAATTCCTATTGAACCAATGAACTTTGCTATAGATCCAATAGCACGTAGTATTGACGAAGCTCTTGGATGTGCTCACATAATGTTAGTACCTAGACACACTATATCTGCAAAACAAGAGGCAGGTATTTATAATAAAGGGTATTTTGGTATAGCTCCTGAAACAGCAGACGACGTTAGAAACACGTCTGGAAGAGGTGAATTTGCTGACGTATCACCTGATGACAAAGTAAAAATTGTAGAGTACCACGGTTTGGTACCAGCAAAATATTTAAAAAAGAAAGCAGAAGTAGTTAATCTTTTTGAGCAAGAAGAAGAAGAAAATAATCCTGTATCTGCTGATGGCGACGAGCTTGTAGAATCTATTATTACTATAGCTAACGATTCGTTTGTATTAAAAGCTGTACGCAACCCGCACATGATGAAAGACCGTTCAATTATTGCATATCAGCATGATACTGTACCTAATAGATTTTATGGGCGGGGAATAGCAGAAAAGGGTTATAACTCACAAAAGGCTCTTGATGCAGAAATGAGAGCAAGGATAGACGGTCTTGGATTTGCAAATAATCCTATGATGGCTGTTGATATTGCGTCTTTGCCCAGAGGACAAAACAGCGGTATGAGCGTGTATCCCGGAAAAACTATTATTACTAATGGTGCTCCAAATCAAAGTATTATGCCTATACAATTTAATGGGCCTGATCCAAATACATATAGACAGACAGGCGAACTAGAAAGAATGATTCAAATGGGTACAGGATCTATGGATTCTGCAACCCCTACAGGTATTAATCCAAGAAATAGTACTGCATCTGGTATGTCTATGATAATGGCAGGTGCTATCAAACGTCAAAAACGAACTATGCACAACATAGAACGGCACTTTTTAGATCCTCTTGTTAAAAAATCTTTGTGGCGTTATATGGATTTTGATCCCGAAAGATACCCAGTAGGAGATTTTAAATTTACAGTTCATTCTAGTATGGGTATTATGGCCCGTGAATTTGAACAACAGCAATTAAGTAATTTATTAAATACTGTTCCTGCTGCATCACCTGCATACTGGTTAATATTAGATTCAATTTATGAAAATTCTAGTTTAAACAATAAAGAACAAACTAGACAAATGATTCAACAACAGTTGCAACAAGCAATGCAACCACCAAAACCAGAAGACAATCCTGAAATTAAACTTAAACAAAGAGAACTTGAGTTAAAAGAAAAAGAGCTTGATGATAAAATGTTTATGGAAGCACAAGCGCATATACGACTTACTAAACACGCAGAAACAGATGAAATGCGAACTAAGTATGAACTTGGTATGGGGATGGCACAGAAACAAATAGATCTGGAAAAAGCCAAATCAGGAAGACTTGAGGCTGAAAGTCGTTCTTTAATGAACTTAGCTAAAGCAGAAGCAGAAGAAGTCGGCACACAAATAAAATCGTACTCTGCAAAATTAGCAGAAATACAAAATTCCGCAGAACAAAATATAGGATCTATAGGCGATTTAAGAAATCAAGTACAATCAGTAATGGACGCTATAGAACAAATTAGTGCCAGACAAATGAATATGGATCAAACAGAAGATATGATTGGGGATATACAAAAAGCCCAAGCGGAACAACAGAAACAACAAACTTCTCAAATGGCTCCAGAACAACAAGCTCCTCAAGAAATGATGCCACAAGAAGGTACATCACCAGAGATGGGATATAGTGCTATGGCTGACGCAGGTGCAGCAATGGGTATGGAGCAAGAACAATCTTTAATTCCCCCAACAGAAGGTAACATTTAACTATGCCTTTAACTAAGGAGCAAGAACTATATTACGAAAAGTATTTTGATTTATTTAATAGTGCAGGATGGAAACAATTTATAGAAGAACAAAAGTATGCATTAGAAGAATTGAAAAATAATGCATTTAACGGTGGAGAAGACCGCTTTTATTTTACTAAAGGTCAAATAGATATACTGAATAAAATCGTTAATTTTTCTGATACGATGGAAGCAGTCTATGAAGATACAGTAAGACAAGAGGAGGTGCCCATTGATACTTTATCAGTGTGAATGTAGCAGATGTAAAAAACAATTTGAAGAATTAATAGCCTACAAAGACAGGAATAAACATATCCCTTGTCATTTTTGTGAAGGCTATGCAAAAAGGGTTGTAACCCCCGTAAGATTCAAGCTAGATGGTACCGATCCAGCGTACACAACAGCTTGGGATAAATGGGAAAGGATACATAGAAAAGAGCACACTAGAGAACCTTCAGGAGACTACGATAGCCTGTCACCCTCACAGGTAGACTCCTTGAAGGCCCAATAACCACAACCGAAAGGCGGGAAAATTATGAGCACAGCAGATAGATTAGTAGATAATTTGAATGAGGAATTTCAAAGTGTAGTAGATGAAAATAAAAATACTTTAGAAAAACCTAAAGCAGAAATCCCAGAAAAGTTTGCAGGGAAAAGCATAGAAGATGTTATAAGCTCCTATCAAAACTTGGAAAAGGATTATGGTAGACAAGGCCAAGAACTAGGACAGTTACGAGGTCATGTAGACCAGTTGCTACAAACTACAATCCAGAAACAAGAACCTGCTGTACAAGAACAAGAAGCACCAAGTTTCTACGACGACCCTGAAAACTACATTTCAAGAGTTTTGGAAGAAAAATTAGCTCCTCTTGTGGGCAGAGTAAATAATACAGAACAAACTCAAACAGTTAATCGTTTTAATGAGGAATATCCAAATTGGCAAGAGACTGTAAACAGTTCTGAATTTCATCAGTGGGTGTCGCAATCACCGATAAGACTTGAGTTACACGCAAAAGCTAACCAAGCAGATTATAATGCTGGTAAGGAATTGCTAGATAACTGGAGTTTGCATCAGATGGCAACACAGACTGCAACTACTACTGTCAATGAAACACGAGAACAAAAGCTAAGAGACGCTACAACCGAAACAGGTAGTACAGGACAAACGGGCGGTGGAAAAATATACAAACGACACGACCTTATACAGCTACGATTAAATGATCCGAATAGATATGAAGCTATGGAACCGGAAATTATGCAAGCGTATGCTGAAGGACGTGTTAAGAATTAACTCATAATAGGAGATAAATCATGGCAAATTTTAGTGCAGCCAATGCGATTGGCATAACTGAAGCCGCTAATTTTATCCCGGAACTTTGGTCTGACGAGGTTATTGCTGCTTATAAAGCTAATCTAGTATTAGGGCAACTCGTTTCTCGTATGAACCATAAGGGCAAGAAAGGTGATACGGTTCACATTCCTTCGCCAACACGGGGTACTGCTAGTGCTAAAGCACATGCAACACAAGTAACTTTAATCAATAATGTTGAAGGTGTGACTAATGTAAGTATTGATCGTCACTTTGAATATTCACGATTAATTGAAGATATGGCTGAAGTACAGGGTCTTTCCAGTCTACGTAAATTCTATGTAGATGACGCCGGACACGCTTTGGCTAAAATGGTCGATTGGCATCTACACGTACTAGGTACTGGTCTTCAGGGTGGAACATTAGATACTTCTGGTGTTGATACTCCCGGAGCAGAAATAACGTACACAAATAGTACAGGTGCTGTTATTGGTAGTGACGGTTCTACAAAATGGGCTGACACAACTGATGGTAACGGTGCTGCTTTGGCAGACGCTGGTATTCGTAAAATGATTCAAACTCTTGACGATGCAGATGTTCCTATGAGCGAACGCTATATGATCATCCCGCCTGTTGAGAAAAAGAATCTTATGGGTATCTCTCGTTTTACTGAGCAAGCGTTTACTGGGGAGTCCGGTGGTGCTAATGGTATTCGTAACGGTCTAGTTGGTGATGTGTACGGTATGCCCGTATATGTTTCTACTAACTGTGGTTTATGTAAAGATGCGGGTGATACTAATTCATTCCGTGCCGGTATGATATTACATAAAAGTGCGTTTGTTCTTATTGAACAAATGAGCGTGCGAAGCCAGACGCAGTATAAACAAGAGTGGCTAGCTGACTTAATGACTGTTGATACTATTTATGGTGTTGGCGAGTTACGTAACGATGCTGGTATCGTGTTTATTGTACCTGCTTAATACTTGTGGGGCATCCTTGTGGTGCCCCTTTTTAGGAGATAATTATGGCACGTAGACAATTTCAAGACGTGTTTGATGATGTCCTTGTCGGTTCAGTTACAGCAGATTTAGCTAGTATAGATGATGGCAATGAAGTTGCTCAGTCTGTGACTATTACTGGCGCTGCTTTAGGAGATTTCTGTTTGGTATCTTGTTCTATAGATTCGGCAGATTTAACTTTAACAGCAACAGTGACTTCAGCAAACACAGTAGAAATAATAGCTGCTAATAATACTGGCGGGGCAATTGATTTAGGTTCTGCTACTTTTAAAGTAGTAGTACTTTCAGCACGCGATGACTTATTTTAGTAGTGAACGGGGGTACTGAAAAGTGCCCCCATTTTAATTAAATGGTATTTCATGGGACAGAAAGATATAAAACAATACCTGAAATTAGATATGGTATTATTCACCAAGACGACATATCTCAATTAGTGTATATGCCGGGAAGAAAAGAATTTCGACCAATACAACCAGTAGCACATAATTTAAGAGTGTATCCAGATTATTATAGCAAATTTGAAACGGACATAAAAGATAACGGGTTTAGAAACCCGCCACTCTGTTGGTGTTTTAATGATAGTACTCATGTTATATACGGAACAGTGCGAGCTTGGCTTGCTAAAAAACTAAACATAAATCTTCCAGTTTTTATAGTAGATTGGAAAGGTAAGTGGAAACACTTTGAGTTAATTACAAATAAAAAACAAGCGCTAACTAAATTTACTGATGAACCAATAGAGTTAATATGTGACCCAGATTTCTTTTCTTATTATAACAAAAGAAATGAATACGCTCCTAGCAAATCTAAGGATACTAAATGAAAAAATTAATTTCGATTCATGCAGGTGACTTTGAAAAATCGCAATCTACTGTTCCTACACAAACTTTTCAAAGACGAATACTATACAAAGATAAAAACGGAAAGATACAACAACGATTGCACAAATGGGAAGAACCTATTATTACAGAAGAGGAACCAGTAGATGGCAACGTACCTAAACCTAGTCAACGACGTTCTAATAAGATTAAGAGAAGCCGAAGTAACAGCAACAACTGATACTACGTATTCCAAACTAATAAGTAAATTTGTCAATGATGCCAAGCGTGAAGTAGAAGACGCTTGGAACTGGACAACTTTGCGTACAGAAGTAACATTAACACTTACGGCTAGTGATAGCACGTATGATCTAGACGACACAACTCACAGGACTCGTATACTAGAAGTACATAACACTACAGATGATCATATTATACAACCATTAAACCACATTCAGTTTCAAAGAAGAACTAATTTAGGAAGCTCTGTAAATGGCAGTCCTCTGTATTACAAATTAATGGGATTTAATTCCTCAACATTAAAAGTAAAAGTAGAATTTCATCCTATACCTGACACTACAGATACAATAGAATTTTATTGTGTAGTACCACAAGCAGATTTGTCTTCAGATGCTACAGTGCTCTCGTGTCCAGCAGAGCCTGTTATACTTGGGGCATATGCTAAAGCAGTTTCAGAACGAGGAGAAGACGGAGGACAATTATTTACAGAAGCTGATAAAGCGTATCGTGACGCATTGCACAATGCTATTGCTTGGGATGGTGCGTCTATTCACGAAGAAATGAGTTGGATACCAGTGTAATGGCACAACCTTTAACGGCATTAACTATACCAGCACCCGGCTTTAGAGGGTTATTTACTCAATTACAAGCACTTACTCTTGAACAAGATTGTGCATTAAAAGCTAATAATTGCGTGTTCGATAATAACAACAGGTTATCTGCTAGAAAAGGATATAACAAATTAACAGAAACTGCACTTACTGGTACTCCAGATATAGAACAAATATTTGAATACGAAAAAGACAAAGACACTACATTTGTTATTTCTACCGCTACAGTTTCTTCTGCAAAAAAGATATTTCACGGTACTACCAGTCTTACTGATATTACAGGAGGAGTAGCTTCTGTAGGTAACAACTGGCAATTTGTAAACTTTAATGGAAAAGTAATAGGAGTTCAACAAGGCGAAAATCCTATTGTATGGTCAGGCACTAGTAATTTTGCAGATATATCCGCAGCGTCTGGTTCGGTACCTACAGGTAATTGTATAGCTTCTGTACACGGACGTTTGTTTGTAGCAGATGCAAATAAAACAGATATAAAATATTGTGCATCGTTAGATGAAACGCACTGGGCTACAGGTGGTGGAACAATAGATACTAACATTTATTGGCCTAATGGTACAGATTTTATTGTGGCTTTAGCTGAGTTTAACAACAATCTAGTTGTATTTGGAAGACATTCTATTCTTATCTGGAGTGGCATGGCTACACCAAGCACAGCACCTACGTTGTCAGATATGATAGAAGGTGTCGGGTGTATAGCAAGAGATTCAATACAGTCTGTAGGAGATGATTTAATATTTCTAGATGATTCCGGTTTAAGATCTTTAAGAAGAAGTCTAGAATTAAAAAGCCAACCTTTAACAGATTTATCTAAAAATATTAGATCAGATTTAGCTGCATCAGTAGGAGGAATTACAGATAAAGGTAAAATTAAATCTGCTCATAATCCTATTGATGGTTTTTATATACTGGTTGTGCCGGGACCAATAGATGAAACTTGGGTATTTGATACTAGGCAACAACTAGAAGATCTTTCTTCAAGAGTTACTAGGTGGGACAGTATTATTATTAATTCTACATACTATAGTCCCACAGACGAAATACTTTACTTTGGTGGAGAAGGAACTATAGGAAAATACGACGGCTACCAAGACATTACTAGTAGCTACACAATGGATTTTGAATCTACTTTTGTCGATTTTCAAAGCACAAATTTTAAAGTAATAAAAAGAATACGAGCAGTTGTTACTGGTGGTGCGGGAGCACAAGTAAGTTTTAAATGGAAAGTAGATTTTGAGGAAACTTCAGATAGTGTTGCTATCAATATACCCTCCAGTACAGCATCTCTTTGGGGAACAGGTTTATGGGGAACTTCCAAATGGGGAGATTCTGATACTACTATTAGAAATCTGTCTGTAAATGCTAGTAGGGTAGGACAACACATTAGTTTTGGATTATCTACACCTATTAATGGAGAACCATTTTCAATACAGAAGATTGACTTAATAGCTAAACAAGGAAGGATAAATAGATAATGGCAGACTATACACAAGCAACTGACTTTTCAGCAAAAGACGCACTTGCATCAGATAACCCTGCTAAGAAGATTCTAGGTTCAGATGTAGATGCAGAACTTGCACTTATATCTACAGCTATTGCTAGTAAAGCCGAATTAGCTACAGCAGAGACTGTAACTGCTGACTGGATCTTTTCAGAAGAAGTTACCTTTCAAAAAGAAGTAACATTTAAACAAGGAACTGATGTCGCTTCTGCTAATGCAATGACACTTGGTGATGGTACATATTTTGATATTACTGGCACTACCACTATTAATACTATCGGTACTAAAGGCATAGGTACCAGAATAGTACTTCATTTTGACGGAGCTTTACAATTAACTCATTCTTCTGATTTAGTACTTCCTAGTGGAGCCAACATTACTACAGCCGCTGGTGATATTGCAGAGTTTTATGAATACGCATCAGGGGATTGGAGATGTGTTTCTTATACTAAAGCTAGCGGAGCTGCTGTAGTTGGCAGCAGTTTTACTACAGATGGCGCTTCAATTGCGTTTGGCGCTGATTCAGAAATAACTTTAACCCACGCACCGGATGATGGATTACTTCTAAAACACGTTGGAACAGGTGACGGCAAAGAACCGTCATTGACTTTTCAGGCTGGTGACAATGACATTGCAGCAGACGATGTACTAGGAAGCATCTTTTTTCAAGCGCCCGACGAAGGCGCTGGAAGTGATGCAATTTTAGTTGCTGCTGGCATTGAAGCAGTTAGTGAAGGTGACTTTAGTGCTACTAATAACGCGACAAAATTAAGTTTTAAAACAGGTGCATCAGAAGCCGCGACAGAAAAGATGTCGCTCAGTTCTGCTGGAATCCTGACTATTCAAGGTGAAGGTAGTAACACAACAAACGCTACGCAGGGCGTTCTAAAGTTTTGGGCGAATTTAAGCGGAGGGGGCACCCCCGCTCTAGATGACTCATTCAATTGTGCCTCGGTAACAGATAACGCGACGGGAGACAGATCCATCGTAATTGCGAACGATATGGGAAGCGCGAATTACGCATCTCTAGCTGCTATGCCAGCAGACGGAAACACTAACGGAAATAGAGGCGCTGGCGGATACCAGATTTCTGCTCAGGCAGCAGGAAGTTCTCGTTACGTGTGTATGAGCGGATCAAGTGGCAGTGGAGACGGACTAGTCAGTGACTCATTTACGACTGAAGGCATTGGCGGTGCTGGAGATTTGTCTTGACACAAACTCCAGACTTTCAAGGAGTTCACTATTGGAGAAGACTTCAATGGGCGAAAGATAATCTTCAGCCGTTTCACACAGAGTACTGCGTTGTTTACGAAGACGATATGGATGAGCCAGCAAAGGTGATGCACCCCGATCCAAATTGGATGGCGTGCGCGATCAACGGGGGTATTGTTCCTCCAATAGAAACAATTCTTGCAATGAAAGAAGATGAAAAAAGACCTGATTTTAAAAAACATACTCTCGGTTCTGTTCGTGATGCAACTAAACCATGTGACGCTATGACAGAAAAAGAAGCTGTTGAATATCAAATTATGCAATCGGTGCCGAAAGAAGTTTGGAGCACTTGGGACAAGGGGAATTATCCTAAGATGGTTATTTGTCGAACAGAAGACCTTCCAAAAAACCGCAAGTGGCGTAACTCTTGGAAAATAAATACAGATTTGGAGACAAAACAGTGACAACTTATATAGTAGACAAAAATAATGTTACATCTCTAGAAGCAAGTGACGTTACTAAGCCTTCTGATAGAAACTTTAGAGATGCTTGGGTATTAAATTCAGATAAGGATGTAATAACTGAAGATGTTACTGCTGCTAAAGATCTTTTTAAAGATAAAATACGGCAAATAAGAGCGCCTTTATTACAAGCACTAGATATAGAATACATGAGGTTACAAGAGACAGACTCTGATACAAGCACTGTAGTTGCGAAGAAACAAGCGTTGCGAGACGCACCAGCAGCAGCGGCTATCTCAAATGCCTCAACTATAAACGAACTTAAAGCAGCATGGGACGCATCTGTTTTAGGTGCCAATCCCTACTAAGATGGAATTGGGTACTCCCGAAGCCTTACAACTGTTGTTACTTGCTTGTACCGTAGCAGCAAGTTATGGTGTGGCTCGTTCACAAATTAAAAGATTGCTAGACGATTTAGCAAGTACTGCTAAAGAAGTAGAGAACCAAGGCAGAAGACTTGATCGCATAGAGCAACATCAAAAAGTAGGAGAGCATCAGGTAGCTGTGCTGGCTGGTATTTTATCTCCTGATGCATTAAGACAACAGCACAGAGAAATGGCAAATGTCATTGCAAGAATAGATATTTTAGAAAGACAGTG
>VTLG01011521.1_pt1 | contig 19009 bp, 23 predicted proteins | sample 4694571 | NCBI WGS metagenome assembly VTLG01 (sample SAMN12604809, study PRJNA352737) | marine metagenome | biome: ENVO:00000447; feature: ENVO:00000209|ENVO:00000569|ENVO:01000036; material: ENVO:00002151; isolation source: viral sequences binned using virsorter ...
ATCGCATATTTGGGAACTTCGTTTACCCCCCTTCGGCCTCTATTTATTTATTCATGGTGAATCAAGGGAATACTAGGGAATTATTCAGGGGGTCATGGGGTGAATTTGTAATAATCTTTGATAGTGGGGGGTGGGGTTCTGTGAATTTCTTTTTAGCCGCCCATTGTCAAAAGATTCTTGCCATGATATATTGGAATTATCGGGGTACTGTTCTCCGATAGAACCTAAAGACAACCCACCTATGACTTATAAAATAGTTCGCTTTCATTTCAATGATGAAGTATGGAAGCCTCGAACAATGAAGACAGGCTTGACCTTAGAAGAAGCCCAGAGCCATTGTAAAGACCCAGAGACAAGCTCAAGCACTTGCAAGAGTGTAAGGAACTTAGCTTATACAGAGCAGAGGGGAGCGTGGTTTGATGGGTACGAGGAGCAGAAGTAATGGACAAGTACATTACTCGAACTTATAGAAATAATTCTATAAATGAAATAAACAAGGGAGATAAAGAGCATATGAGACTTATTAACTTAGGTTATAGAGTCAAAAAAACATATAACTTTTTATCCTCTTGTCAGATGAATTATGAATTAATTTCTTAAAGCTAATCCGTTAAAGCGGGTGGTCAGGTGCGAACCCTGACCTTAGCTCTTCCCTCGAAAAGAGGGAATAAACCCACCAAATAAAAGAATGACTGAAAAATTATTAATCAGATTAGGGTATAACCAAACCCTAGTAAGAGAATTTATTAACAATGTTGAGGTGTTTTTTAGTTATGATACGCCAGTTGCTGTAAAGACTGGGGGTTCTAAATATCTAAGAACTAAAAAGAAACATAGTAAAACAACAACTAGACATATTGATTCATGGCTAGGAAAAGAAAAAGGTGAACTTGTACCTCAAGAAGTAATTGATGTATTTGCTGATGGTCTACCTAAAGACATAACATCAAGTGAATACAAAGATTATATATAAAAGATTCTCTCTCTCAGCCTTTAAATAGGCTGAATGAGGGACTCAAAACCCCTTACCAAACCCACCAAAAGGAGATTAAACCATGACAGGCTGGCTACAAGGTTATGCACTCACTACATATGATTATTTAGTGGAGAACATGGGAGAACCAGAGAAGTTAAGAGAGGGAAGCTATGAAGACAACCCATTGGACAAATCAAGCGTTGAATGGAAGATGACTTCTTTTTATGTTTACGACTGGAAGGAAGAAACAACACCCAAAGGCTTACATTATTGGCATATAGGGGGAACATCAAAGCAAGCTCTTAAAGACTTTGAAGATATAACAGGGATACCAGCAACGTCTGATCCTTATCCTTGGACTAAACAAGCTAATCAGTAAAAGCTGAATGAGAGGTGCAATTCCTCTCTTAGCCCTTCCCTCTTATTTTCGGCAAATTAGTAAGAGGGGAAGAGTCCCTGCACTTTATGGGTTTCAGGTGCAGGGGCTTCTAAACCCAAGAAACCTAACAACCCACCTAATATCATGCACAGAGAATTAAAAAAGAAAGAGTATTACAACGGCCACATAATGAACGACTCTTTTACAGAGTGGTTAAAAACATGCCCTAAAGAATACACTTACCAAATGAATCAGGTAACAAAAGACAGGGGAACATATACATTCTTTTTAAAAGATGTTGATGATGACATTTCTTTTATGGAGTCAGAAGACTCTGAAGGAAATGCAATTTCTGTTGATGTTTCTAAAACTATTGAAGCTAATAAGAAATTATTAGAACACCCTTTTTATAACTGATTCTCTCTCTCAGCTCCATAACTGGGGCTGACTGAGGGATTCTATCCCTTACTGGCTTCAAGCGTAAGGACTTTAAAACTGCACGACACAATGATCTTTAGATCTGGACATCAAAACGCTAGTCGTAACCTTGAAGCCTCCCAACCCACTACAAAACATTTTGACTAACAAGAAACGTAAAACTCATCAGACTTTATGGGAACTAGAGTCTATCTACTACCGAGCTTGTAGAATTACAGGCTCTCAGCCTGATGTTGAGTCATATAAAGATCTTGATAATAAGGAAACTATTATCATTCTTAAAAGACTAATTGTAAAAACTATTTCATCTATTTAAAAATGCCACGTTTATTAATCTACTCAGCCCTCGCTCTAGTGATCGGGGTCTGGGTTTTTTCTTCTATCTCTACTGTTGTTAGAGAATCACCACTAGGAAACACATTGGAAGAACGTAAACTTAAAATTGAAAAACAATGGGAGCAATGAAACGTCATTTACATATTCTTGAAAGCAACAAGGGGCTGTTGATTGAGTCCTGGTCAAGAATGGAAACCAGTCGCAACCCTGAGACAGTTGAGAAGATGTCAAAGATTGTAGAAAGATTGCGCTCAGAGTTGCCTAAGCCTATCGTGGAAGAGTGTAGATTAGCTACACATGACCTGATAGCAGGTATTAAAGCCAAACGTCAAGATGATTTCTTATTCAATGAATATGAAGAATGAGGTAAAGCCAACTCGATATGCTCAAGATAAAGAAATCTTTCAAAGCTATCGAACATGGTATCTTTCTCGATATGGAACTGAACCTAGCTCACAACAGAGTTTACTTTGCTGTGACTGGGGGCTGTTTCTTTTAAACAACCCACCACAAAAAAATGCTTGAACAATTAGATCAGTTCTATTTAATAACTGAAAAGAAACCTAACAAAGCTCACTCAAATAGAGATGAACATGTTCTCTATTACGTTAGAGATGTTGGGTATATGCAGGGACATTGGAAGTTTCCACCTGAAGATGCAACCCATTGGCTTATGCTTCCTAATCCACCTGAAGCAGCAGTAACAGAGAAAGAACTATTAGAAAAAGAATTTAATCAGCTATTGAAGAAGGAATTTCCCGACCCAATAGTTTCAAATGTCTTGATCGAACCAGTTCTTAGAAAATTTTTCTTTAGAGGTAAAACAAATGAATGAATCTGTATTCTCAGATCCAAAAATAGATCCCAATAAAGATGGGAAGTTACAAGTTGTCTTGCCACAACAACTGATGACTCGGTTAACTTATTTATCTGAAGCATCAGGAATAAACAAGGCTGAATTTGCCAGAAGAATCTTAGTCGAGTGGTTTGAAGAAAGCTACGAGGAGAAGATGCGCTTCTGGGAACAAGCTAATTGAATATAAAACTAAGAGAACTTCTCTGGTATAGAGATGACAACCCTAACAGAACAGATTGCTCTCGAAAGAGAGATGTTAACGCTTGGGTGCGATCGAGTTCGACTCATCACACACAACCAGCAAAAGAAAAAGATGGAGTCTCTCTCTAAATGGGGAGAGACTTTAGCTGCCTATGGTGTAGATAAAATAGTTATCCACCTAAGGGCAGTAAGAAAAAGAATTGAGTCAGGTAAAGCAGGAGTTAGCTTTTCTCAACTACTTCCTATCACTCACTTGCCACCTCAACAGGTAGCAGCAGCAAGCATAAGAACTGTAATTGATTCTTTATCTGCTTGCCCTACTCTTCACAGTATTTCAATGGACGTAGCCGACAAGCTATGGATTGAAACCATGTTAGATAGAGCTACTACTCAAGAGTTGTTTAGGTTTAAGAAAGGTCGTAGTCGTCAGGCTCATAAGATGGCTGCTATCAGAAGAATGCAGCAAACAGAAGTCTGGACTCCAAAGGAAAAGATTGCATCAGGTTTATTCCTAGTCAATCTCATTGCTAAAGAGACTGGACTAATTCAAATAGTTAGAGAAGATCTACCCCACAAGAAGCAACGTATTGTGAAAGCAACTGACGAGTGCATGAAGTGGATTAAAGATGTTAAAGAGATGCAAGAGTTGATGACTCCCAACTACTTGCCAATGCTGATACCTCCTAAAGATTGGACTTCACCAAATGAAGGAGGCTATTACACAAAGATGCCCTTGAAATTATTCAAGAGTAATAACGAGATCATTCAAGCCGACTCAAATGGTAATGAGATTTTCTATAAGGCTGCAAACATACATCAGTCTGTTGCCTGGAAAGTACATACTTGGATGTTGGAACAGGTAACACATGCCTATGACAACAACATAGAAGTAGGTTGTCTCTTACCTAGAGATGGGTGGCCTATTCCTCCTTACCCTAAACACTTAGATGAGGAAGACTTAGGTGTACTCAGATGGAGAAAGACTTCAAAGATTCTCCATGAAAAGAATGATCGAACTAAGAACACACGCATAGCAAATGCAAAGGTTCTTTGGATAGCTCGTAGATTCCAGGAGGAGAAAGAGATATTCTTTCCCACCTCTATGGATTTCAGAGGAAGATTTTATTATCGACCTCCCTATTTAAATCCTCAAGGTAATGATGTATCTAGATCATTGCTTCTCTTTGCAAAGCCAAAGCCAATCACAGAAGAGAATCACCTGAACTGGTTAAGAATACATGGAGCAAACCTCTATGGGCTTAAGTCAGACTGGCAAACTCTTATTGATTGGGTAGAAGAAAGGGAGCAACTTATCTCTGGAGCAGGTAATGATCCTTGGATTAATGCTGAGTTCTGGATGAGAGCTGATAAACCTTGGAGCTTCTTGGCTTTCTGTCGTGAGTATTACAACTTCAAGAAATATGGATGGGGTTATGAATGTGCTCTACCTGTAATGCTTGATTGTACTTGCTCAGGCATCCAACATTTTGCTTCACTTCTTAGATCAGAGAAGCTTGCAGCTGAGGTCAATCTCTATCCGAGTGACCCACTCAAGAAACCACAAGACATCTATGCAACTGTTATCACTCAAGTCAATGAACGCTTAAGAGAAAGCAATGACGAGAGAGCAAGCAAGTGGCTGATGTTACAACCTGATCGTTCACTAGCCAAGCCATGTGTTATGACAACACCTTATGCAGCTAGTCGGACAGCGTTCTATTACTACGCTTACGACTGGGCACAGAAGAGGGCTAAAGATCTATTCGGTAATGGGTCTTGGACAGTTCAGAAGGGATGTATGACAACCATGCACTTCATGGCAAATATCTTACATCAAGAATCAATTAAGGTTATCGCTCCAGCAGTAGAAGCTATGAATTATTTCAAAGCCATAGGTCTACGAGCTGGTAAAGAGAACAGACCGCTGCAATGGAAATCTCCTAGTGGGTTACTCGTAGAACAGCGATACCAAAATCAAAGAGAATCTAGGATACGTCTTAGATACCTCTCAGATGTCTCTCTTGATATACGGACAGCAGTCGAAACTGTAGGTCTGGACAAGACTCGTATGGCTAATGGTTTAACTGCTAACATTTTGCATAGTTTTGATTCATCTCACTACTCAATGGCAATTATCCATGCTAGAAAGAGAGAACCCTCTATAAATTTAGGAGGTGTACATGACTGCTTTGCTACAACACCCTCAGAAATGAGCACACTAAGGGATTCTGTTAGGCAAAGTTTCGCTGATCTGTATCAAACTGATTGGCTTACAAAAATAAAAACAAAGCTCGAACAACAAATCAAAGACAAGAAAGATCTACCTCCTGAGCCACAGCTCGGAAAGTTAGATCCAACTATCACAAAATCATCAACTTATTTCATCACATGACTATCAAATCAGAAATTCTAAATCTCACAACACCTCGATGCCAGTTTCAATATGCTTGGTTAGTCGAACCCGACACTAAGTTTGAGCAGCCAGGGGTATGGAAAGTAACCTGCTTGATTGAACCAGAACAAGCTGCAAAAATCGAAGAAGATTTAACAGGGTTACTTGACCGATGGAAGGTTCAATTAAAAGCAGCTGAACCTGATAAGAAATATAAACTTGCTGCTTTACCTTGGGGATATGAAGAGGTTGAAGGTCAACCATACTTTGTAATCAGAACCAAGATGAGAGTCGGAGGTATTAACCAACAAGGTAAGCAATGGAATAACAGACCACCTGTTTTACAAAATGCTCAAGGTCAACCAATGACTGAAGAGGAGAAACAATCAGTAAATAAAATGGGGCCAGGAACTGAAGGTCAAGTCTTCCTACGTTGCTCTGGATATTCAGGCAATTTTGGAGTCGGGATTAAGATTCAGCCTGAAGCAGCCATCATTCATAAACATGTCGAATACTCAAAAAGCGCAACCACCTATGGGTTCGAGACACAAGCGGAGGAGGAGACAGTCGCATGTGCAACCCCAACCCCAACAGTCTCATCAGGGGACGAGTTCTAGATATAGAAGTAAATTTGAGGGTCGTGTAGCAGCGACCCTTCTTCAAAATAAAGTTCAATTTACCTATGAAGATATGACTTTGCCTTACATTATTGAGGCAGTCTATCGACCTGATTTTATTCTTGATAATGGTGTAGTAGTAGAGACTAAAGGTTTCTTCTCTCCCCAGGACAGACGTAAGATGCTTGCTGTTCAGAAGCAGCATCCCGATTTAGATATTCGTTTCTGTTTTCAGAATGCGAAGGACAAAATTAGCCGAGCCAAACGATCTATTACTTATGGCCAATGGGCTACAAGACATGGATTCAAATGGTCTAGTGGCTCTATCCCCTCATCTTGGTATGACTAAATGAAAAACAATAGAAGAACATCAGCACACAAATTCACAGAGTTTAGCGATGACATGAACAGGATTTTAAATTATGAATATTGGAGTCCACACGATTATGAATGGGTAACTGTTGACAATTTTCCTAGAAAACCAAGAAGAGTTTTATCTTGCTTAGTAAGAAAATGAACACTAGAGAAAAAATTGAAGCTGCTGAAAAACGTATATATGAATTAATTTCCCTTTTGGACTCTTGGGAAAGAGATGAATCTAGACTCATTAACGTAACAGATGGCAGTAAAAGAGTTCGTTATTACGCATTACATCATGGTACTAAACCACTAGAAGAAAATGGAAAAGAGGAAAAGCAAATACCTAAGACATGAACCCTGTCCCCAATGTGGCAGCAAGGATAACCTTGCAGTCTTTGATGATGGACATGCTCATTGCTTCGGTTGCGACTACCAATACCAACCATCAAAAGAAAACAAACCAAGACCAATGACAACTGAACCACCACCAAGACAAGTATCACCACTAATTAAATTCGTAAGACCAACTGCGCTTAAGAAGCGTGGTATCACAGAAGAAACTGTTAGTCGTTTTCCCTATGGCATAGCTGAATACAATAAGCAACCTGTTCAAGTAGCTAACTACTTCGATCATTTAGGTAGGCCATGTGCTCAACATGTGAGGTTTAAAGATAAGAGATTTATTTGGCTAGGAGATACTAGCAAGATGATGCTCTTCTCTCAACACACATGGAGACAGACAAACCAAGGTAATACTTTCGTTGTTATTACTGAAGGAGAGATAGATGCAATGTCTGTTTCTCAAGTTCAAGGAAACAAATTTCCTGTTGTATCCCTGCCAAATGGTGCGCAATCGGTTAAAAAGTATTTATCTACACCTGAAGTACAGAAATGGTTAAACACATTTGTTCGGATTGTCCTTTGTCTGGATACGGATGAGCCTGGCATGGCTGCTGCCGAGAAAGCACTTGAAGTCTTACCTCTTGGTAAGGCAGCTATCTGTAGACTGCCAAGAAAAGATGCTAACGAAATGCTCCTCGCAGGAGAGGGGGAAGAACTTAGGGACTTGCTTTGGAAAGCTACACCTGCAAGACCTGATTCAATCATACAAGCGGCTGACCAATGGGAAGCTCTGATCAAACCAGGAGCTGCCTCAATCTGTGAATACCCTTGGCCTAAGTTGAACGATGCAACAAAGGGATATCGTAAGGGTGAGATGGTAACTGTTTGTGCAGGATCTGGAACAGGGAAGAGTTCTATGTGCAGGGAATTAGCTCATCACTTCCTAAGAAATCAAATGAAAGTAGGATACATTGCACTCGAAGAAAGTATTCAACGGACATTGCAAGGAATAATTGGAGTTGAGTTATCAAGACCTCTACATTTTGAAGAGAACCTTGAACAAGATGAAGAGTTAAGGTTAGCTTTTGATCGACTACTTGGTACTGGTCGTCTATTTTTATATGATCACTTTGGGTCAATAGACCCTGATCGTTTAGTGGAACAGATTCAATATCTTGCTACAGCTGAAGGTGTTGATGTCGTCATACTTGATCACTTAACCATAGTTATTTCTGGTATTAGTGATTTAGATGAAAGACGAGCACTCGATGTTACCTGTACTAAACTGCGACAAGTAGTAGAAAGTACAGGTGTTGGACTCATAGTTGTTTCACACTTAAGAAGACCTGAAGGCAAAGGACATGAAGAAGGAACTCAGGTTTCTCTCTCCCACCTGCGCTCATCACACAGCGTTGCCCAACTAAGTGACTTAGTTTTGGCAGCCGAAAGAAACCAACAAGGCGACCCATCTGAGAGATCAGAACTACAATTACGCCTATTAAAAAATCGCTTTAGTGGGGTTACTGGCCCTATGGATAAGCTGCTATACGACCAGCAAACAGGTCGACTACGACTACCTCTATTCGCACTATGACTTTATTAATTGATGCTGACTGGCTGATCTATTCTTCCTGTTGTGCATGTGAATGTGATGTTCAATGGGATGAACACCTTCATACTCTTTACTTAGATGAACGTGATGCAATGCAACTGATTGAAGATCGTATTGCTCAGTATCAGATCATCAGTCCAGGCCAAGTGATCATGTGTTTCTCTGATTACCCCACCTTTAGACATGGAATCTTTCAAGACTACAAAGCTAATCGAATAGGTAAACGTAAACCTCTTGGCCTAAGAAATATAAGAGATAGGATTACAAAAGAATTTCACTCTATTAGTTTCAATGGATTAGAAGGTGATGATGTTATGGGTTTACTTGCAACAGGACAAGAATATAAAAACCCTGTAATTGTTTCACCCGACAAAGATATGAGAGGTGTACCATGTACTCTCTTAGCTAATGATGAGATTGAATTAATTACAAGAAAGAAAGCTGATAGACATTGGATGATTCAAACTCTATCGGGAGATAAGACAGATAATGTAGAAGGTTTAGTTGGAGTAGGGCCAGTAACAGCAGGTAAACTATTAGGTGATGCTGAAACTCTGGAAGAAATGTGGGCTAAGGTTCACGCTGCATATGTTAAAAAGAAAAAGACTTATGCTGATGCTGTATTAACTGCACGTCTAACTCGCATCCTTAGAGATGGAGAATATAATCATGTAACAGGAGAAGTAAAACTATGGGAGCCAGCACTATGAATGGAGAAGATGAAACACTTTGGCCTCCGATAGATGAGATGCTTATTCGTAGGTTAAAAGAAATTTATCCTGATAAATGTCCCTCTATTGATACACCTGATAGAGAGATTTGGAGATACTTAGGTCAGGTAGAGTTGGTAAGAATGCTCGAATCGGTCTATATTGAACAAAACAATCTTAGTAAGGAGTAATTAAGTTATGTGCGGAGGCGGAGGCGGAGGCGGTAGCAGTCGAGAAAGTATCGCTCTTCAAAAACAATCATTAGCTCTATCAAGAGAACAGTTTGCAGAAACTAAACGACAATGGGGTGAACAATTCAAATGGCAAAAAGATAAAGCCGAGGAACAGAAGAGAGCAGCTGAAGCCAGACCAGGCAAAGGCCCAACAAGAACTACCGAATATGCAATGAGTGCATTAGAAGGAAGATCTGGTTTAGGCTTTGGAAGAGATAGACTAAAGAAAGAAGTAACAGGTACAGGTCTAGCAATCAGTTAAACAATGGAACTAAACATTACAACAAATGTTGATGCACAACCAGGCAAATCACCTGGGAAAAAAGAAGGAACAATTGCTTCTCGATATGAGCAACTGAAGAGTAATCGAAATCCTTATGAAGATAGGGCAGTTGATTCAGCAAAGGTTACAATCCCTTCACTCTTTACTGAAGTAGTTCAGGGAGATCAAGGACGTTTGAAGACTCCTTATCAATCAACAGGTGCAAGAGGTCTTTTGCATTTAGCAAATAAACTTGGCCTAAGTCTTTTCCCTCCCAACACTCCCTTCTTTAAATTAGAAATAGATAGTCTTGCTTTACAAGTAGAAGAAGCAGGGCCAGAAATAAAAACAGAATTAGATACAGCATTAGTCAAAGTCGAACAGGCTGTAATGACAATGCTTGAAACAATGTCAGCAAGAGCTTCTTTACATGAGGCTTTCAAACAGTTATTAGTAGCTGGCAATGTGTTACTTTATGTAAACTCTGATGGAATAAGAGTTATTCATCTTCAAAACTATTGTGTCCAACGTGACCCAATGGGAAAGGTAACTGAAATTATTGTTGAAGAAGAAGTTTACCCAGAAGCTTTACCTAAAGGATTTCTTGCTGACAAATTAGAAGATGATAAAACGACTGGCCCTGTAAAGAAAACAATTAAAGTTTATACATGTGTCAAGTTTGATAAGGGAGTAGCTACTTGGTATCAAGAAGCGAAAGGAGAAGAGATTCCAAATACCTATGGTATGTGTCCAGAAGGATGTAGTCCTTGGATCGTGCTTAGGTTTAATAGGATGTCAGATGAAGAATACGGACGTTCATTTGTTGAACAGTTCTATGGAGACTTACTATCACTTGAGTCGTTATATCAAAGTGTTCTCGAAGGTAGTGCAGCAGCTGCAAAAATTCTATTTCTAGTTAATCCTAATGGAACTACTAGACCTAGAACAATTGCTAATGCAGCTAATGGAGCAATCATCCAAGGTAATGCAGCTGATGTTAGTGTCATTCAAAGTCAGAAAGCTCAGGATCTAGGGATAGCTCAACAAACTATTGAGAGGATTGAAGGTAGATTGCAGTTTGCTTTCTTACTTAATACTGCAATTCAAAGACCAGGTGAAAGAGTTACAGCAGAAGAGATAAGATTTATGGCACAAGAATTAGAAGCATCTATCGGAGGTTTGTATTCAATTCTTACCCAAGAACTACAGCTACCTCTAGTGCATAGAATTATCTACATCTTGCAAAAGAAGAAAAAATTACCTAACTTTCCTAATAACGAGCAGACAGGAGAACCACTAGTTAATCCTAAACCTGTTACAGGATTGGAAGCTATTGGTAGAGGTGATGATCGCAACAAGTTAGTTGAGTTCATTACTATCGCTCAACAAGCTCTTGGCCCTGAAGTCATGGCTAGGTATTTAAATATGGATGAAGCTCTTAGGCGTTTAGCTGCAAGTGGATCTATAGATACAACAAACTTAGTCAAGACATCAGAGCAACTACAACAAGAGCAAGCTCAAGCTCAAGCCGAGCAACAGCAAATGCAGCAGCAAGAACAAATGGCTGCTTTAATGCAGTCAGGAGCAGCTGCTAAAGTTGCTGATAATTACACACAACCAGGAGCACCTTATGGCCCCCAATTCACCGAAGGAGGAGAACTCCCAAACTCCCTCCCAGAACCAGTCCAAGACCCAGGAATCCCAAGTGGCCCCACAGGAGGTCAAGCCCAAGGCTAGTCCTAAAAAGAAAGTTGAACCTGGAGTAACTCAGGACAACGATCAACATTACACAATACGTTAACCCACCATGCCAGAAGCACTTACAATTAAAGACTCTCCTACTCCAGCAGAAGCACCAGAACAATCAACAGAAACTACTGAAGAATCTTCTGGGCTACTTGCTGGTAAGTACAAGTCTCAAGAGGAGTTGGAGAAAGGTTATCTCGAACTCCAAAAACAATTAGGCAAGCAACCTTCTGAAGATTCTGGAACAACTGAAGATCAGCCAGAACAAGGAGAAACAGAAACAGAAACAGAAACTCCTCAAGGTGCTAGAGAAATCTATGGCGACTACATAGGTAGCAAATTTGAAGAAGCCGAAATTGATTATCAAGGGATGAATGAAAGATGGCAAGAAACAGGCCAGCTTACTGATGAAGACTACAACGAATTAAGTGAAGCAGGGTTCAGCCGAGAAATGGTTGAAGCTTATCTTCAAGGTGTTCAGTTTAATGCTCAAAAAGATACTGAACTGCAACAAGCACAAGTCAAAGAGATACAAGATCTCTATGGAGGACAAGCAGCTTATGCAGAAATGATTGAATGGGCAGCTGGATCTTTAACAGATAGTGAGAAGTCTGCCTTTGAATTAGCTATTAAGAATCCAAATTATGACATGGTAAAACTAGCAGTAGCTGGATTACATAGTCGCTATATGTCAGAAGGAAACAAAGAACCAAAGCTAGTTAGTGGTAGGACTACAAAGAGAGCATCAAAAGCTAAGTTTGAATCAATGGCTCAGGTCGTTGCAGCTATGAATGATCCTCTTTATGCTTCTGATCCTGCATTCAGAAAACAAGTAGAAGAAAAATTATCTAGATCAAATGTCGTTTAGGCGTTATTATTTAGATACCGAGACTTGTTGACTGAAACTCTGGCCCCTTGCGAGGGACACCCTTAGTTAAATGAAATTAAAGTCAGGAACTTTCTTTCTTTTTCTAGGTATTAACTTATGACAAACATGACTGTATCTAGGCTCGGCCTAGTAAACAATACAGGTAGTGGTTATGACGCTTTATTTTTAAAGGTGTTCTCAGGTGAGGTGCTATCATCTTTCCGCAAGGCTACTGTCTTTGAATCTTTGCACAATGTGCGAACAATTTCATCAGGTAAATCAGCACAATTTCCAATAATTGGAAACGCTTCAACTTCGTATCATACACCTGGTACTCAGTTAACAGGAGCAGCTATCAAGCATGCTGAAGCTACCATAAATATTGATGACAAATTAGTCAGTCAGGTATTTTTGGCAGACATTGATGAAGCTAAGAATCACTATGATGTTAGATCTCAATATTCTATCGAGATGGGCAATCAGCTTGCCTATAAGTTCGACCAAAACGTAGCTGCAACTATTGCACAAGCTGCAAGAACTTCAACTAACTTCAATACTGATCTTCCTGGTGGTACTCGCATCAAGATCGTTGCTGCAAACAAAGCAGCTGTAACAGGTGCAAACCTTGTATCAGCTTTATGGACAGCAGCTGAGAAGATGGATATCAACAACGTCCCTGAAGATAATCGTTACGTTGTACTTGGCCCAACAGAATATTATAAGTTGGCTCAAACAACTGATGTACTCAACAGAGACTGGGGTGGATCTGGAGCTTATGCAGATGGAACAGTATTAAAAGTTGCTGGTATCAGCATCATTAAATCTAACCATCTACCTACTACAAACAGATCAGCAGTAACAGGTGAGAACAATACTTACCATGCTAACTATACTGACAGCGTAGGTCTTGTCTTTAACAAGCAAGCAGTTGGAACAGTTAAGTTGATGGATCTTAAGATGGAACAAACAGGATCAGATGTTCATGCACTATGGCAAGGAACATTTATGGTTGGTTCTATGGCTCATGGTACTGGCGTATTACGTCCTGACTGTGCAGTTGAGATCTACTGGGCAACTAGCTAACTTTATATTCGGGGAGGACAGCCTCCCCTTTTTTCTTTATTCGTTATGGTATTAACTCTTACAACTGAACTCGAAGCTATCAATAGAGTTTTACAAATGACAGGAGAAGCTCCTGTTAACAGTACAGTCGGACAAGTGGGAATTGCAAAGCAAGCTCAAGATGCTTTGAACCAAGCGAGTCGAGAAGTGCAATCAGAAGGTTGGACTTTCAATACTGATTACGAAAGGACTTTAAAAAGAAATACTACTGATGAAATAGAGACAGGAGTTTCAACTACCAAGGTTTATGTAGACCCTGAACTCTATCCTGAATATGACATCATCATTAGAAATGGAAGACTATACGACAGGAAGACTCAGAAATATACATTCACAGAAGATATTAAAGCTGATGTAACTACTATTCTTGATTGGCTATCCTTACCTGAATATGCTCGTAGATACATAATGACAAGAGCAGGAAGACAACTTCAAGAAGCAACAGTAGGAAGTGAAGACTATGCAAAAATAAATATGATGGCAGAACTAGAAGCAAGAAGCCAATTCTTAGAAGAGGAAACAACAAGGGATGAACATAGTATGTTAAGAGGGAATACAAATAGAACTGGACACTTTAATACATTCAAACCTCATCGTGCTCTTATTAGATAGCTATGCCACTTGTCAGTAAATCAATCCCAAACTTAATTAATGGAGTTAGTCAACAACCAGCAGCACTAAGACTTTCTTCCCAGGCTGAATCAGTTATTAACTGTATGCCTAGTTCTGTTGAAGGATTAAAGAAACGACCTCCCTTCTATCATCAGAACAGATTATTTACTGGAAGTGCAGGAAGTACTAGACCCTTTAGCCATATCGTTGATCGTGATGGAAATGTTCAATACATGGTTTACATAACTGATGGAGATATAAAGGTATTTAGTCTCGCAGGTGTAGCTCAAACACTTACTTATCAACAATACGATGGCAATGGAAATGAAGTTAATAGTGGTGGTACTAGCTGTCAGTCGTATTTAGATATAGCAAATACTTCTGAACCTGCTAATACATTTAGGTTGGCCAGTATTGCAGACAGTACGTTTATAACTAATAGGGAAACTGTAGTTGAAATGGAATCAACTAACTCTCCTTCATATACGCAAGCAACAGGATTAGTTTTTATTAGACAGGCTGAATATAACTCAACTTACTCAGTAACTTTAAATGCTAATGATCATGCAGAAACTAAGGAAGAATTTACTACACCTATTATTGGATCAGGTGCATCATCAAATGCTCCTAGTAACAAGAGTGTATGTGATGGATTAAGAGATTTAATTAATAACGATAGTGTTCTTGGCCCAGAATATACAGCAACAACAGTTGATGATTATTTATTAAAAATTGTTAAGGATGACGGAGGAGATTTTACGATAAAAGTAAGTGATACCATTGCAGATATGTTTATCGTAGGTATCAAAGGAGAAGTAGAAGCAATACAACAACTTCCTTTAAAAGGTTTAAATGGTCAGATATTAAAAGTAATTGGATCTAGTTCTACAGCAGCAGATGATTACTATGTAAAGTTTGAAACTACAGATGGTACAGCATCAGGTAAAGGAATATGGAGAGAGACTGTTGCACCTGGAATTGAATATAAATTAAAAGCAGACAAGATGCCTCATGTTCTTATTAGAAATGCCAATGGAACATTTACTTTTAAAAGACAAACATGGGGAAATAGAATTGCAGGTGATACAACAAGTGCAAGTAATCCTCCTTTTGTCGGAGAGAAGATTAGTAATATAAACGTCTTTAGAAACAGACTTGTTTTACTTTCAGATGAATATGCTTGCTTATCAGCAGCTGATGATTACACAAGGTATTGGCCTGAAACTGTTCAGACTGTTGTAGATAGTGATCCTATCTTTGTGAGTACAGGTGGTACTGATATTAACTTTCTTACTTCAAGCATGGCATTTTCAAATACCTTGCTTCTCTTCAGTAGAAGTGGTCAGTTTAGATTAGATACAGGTATGTCAGGACTTGGTGCTCCCCTTACTCCTAGAACTGCAACGATAACTGCAATGACTAAATTTGATTCTAATGATTTAGTTGACCCTATAGGTGTAGGTCGAACTGTATTCTTCCCTGTAGATAAAGGAGAATATAGTGGTTTGCGTGAGTTCTATATTCCAGACGTAACAGGTTCAACTCCTATATCAGCAGAAGTAACAGCATCAACACCTCGTTATATACCTAAGAACTTAGTAGCTATAGCTGCATCAGTATCAGAAGAAACAATAGTAATGATTAGTAAGGATGAACCTAAACGATTATATATTTATAAATTCTTATTCCAAGATGAAACCAAACTACAATCTGCCTGGTCATATTGGGAAGTTAAAGGAGCTAAGTCTATTCTTTCAGCATCAATCCTAGATAGTGATTTGTATATTATTGTCGAATATGCTGATGGTGTTTACTTAGAGAAAGCATCACTAAGACCTGAAACAATTGATGCAGATACTGAAATAGAAATCCTGTTAGATAGAAAAACAACAGAAGCTAATTGTACTTTTAGTGTTACTAACTCTGGTGGATTGAATGCTCAGACTGTAATTACTTTGCCATATCCATTAGCTAATACAGGAGTAACAAAATTAGTTGGTCGTCCTTTAACTGTTGGAGGAACAAACTATGCAGACATTAATAGTTTTCCTACATCACAACCTTCTACTAATACAGTCATAACTATTGTTAATGGAGAAGGATTAGTAGTTAGTAGTTCAGGAGGATCAACAACAGGAAAGACGACAGGTAATGCAACAGTTACTATTACTGATTTCCCTTCTTATTTACATAGCAAAACTATTCAAGCTAATGAAGCTATATCTTTTACAAAGCAAGCTGCTACTAATACTTATAAGTTCAAAGCATTAATCAAATTAAAACATGGATCTGTTCTGACACCTACAGCTGAAACAGTTGGAGATGCTTCAAATAATGGAACAATTACTGTTGATGGAGATGTAAGTACAACAGCTTTCTTTATAGGTGAACCATACGATATGAAGTATGAATTTAGTACTCCATTTTTAAAACAACAAGATGAGTCTGGAACTATTTCTGTTACTGCATCTCCTTATTTACAACTAAGAAAATGGGCAGTTGTTTTTAATAAAACTTCTTCTTTCGTTATAAATGTTACTCCTTTTGGAAGACCTACTTCTTCTTATCCATATAACGGACTGCAAGTTGGTCAGAACTTAATAGGTCAAGTAGGTATCCCGAAAGAAACTTTTAGAGTTCCTGTTATGACTAGGAATCTTGATGCCAAGATTGAATTGTTTAGTGATAGTCCATTACCTTGTATCTTTCAATCAGCTGAATGGGAAGGTTGGTTACAAGAACGAGCGAGAAGAATATAAGAATGGCAATTCTCAGACCTTCACTTCTTTCTGATGTTCCAGTAGTAGCAGAAAATATGAGGAAAGAAGATGTAGATGAAGTGAAAGCTCAAACAGGTGGTTGTCCTAAAAGTAGTTTGTTGTATGCTTATTTTATGAGTAAACCTTGTTTAACAACTGTAAGTCGTCATGGTCATTTAATGTCAATGGGCGGAGTTGTTCCAGAAGGAGAAGGTGTAGGACGTATTTGGTTATTAGGATGTCAATCAATGTTTGATGATTCTATTGACAAACGATGGTTCCTTAGAAGATCAAAAGAAACATTAAATGAAATGCAATCTTTATATCCACTTCTTTTTAATATAGTTGATGCAAGGAATACAGTACATGTAAAATGGATTCATTGGTTAGGTTTTACTTTTATTAAAAAACATCTACAATGGGGGCCAGAACGTCAAATGTTTTATGAGTTTGTAAGGATTTAAAGAATGTGCCCTCCTGCTTTTATTTTTGGTGCGCTTGCAGCTGGTCTTGGATTTGTCCAAAATCAGCAGATGATTGCTGCTCAGAATGAAGCAATAGAAGTACAGAATATAAATCAAGCAGCACAATTTGATAGAGACAAGATACAAGTAGCAGCTAATAGATTTAGAGAACAACAACAATTTCAATCTACAGAATTAGCAAATGAAACAAGTGAATTTCTAGCAGATAGAGCATTTGAAAAAGAAACACAATCTATTAATTTACAAATAGCTCAAGCACAAGAAGAAGCTGCACTTAAGAAACGAGAAAAGAAACTAGAAACAACTAGAGCAAAAGGAGAAATACTAGCGACAGGAAAAGGAGGATTAAATGTTGTTAATTTATTAGCTGATGTCGATTCACAATATGGTCAGTTTGATTGGGCTGTTAATAGAAATCTTGCCTTTACAGGTGCTATTGCAGATCAGGATAAACGTAGTACAAATATCAGAAGAGCAAGTAGATTAGCAAGTCTTAATCCTTATATAGAACGAACGTACATAGATCCTGTAAGACCAGTAGATGCACCGAAGATAAGAAGTAATACAGGATTGGCATTGCTAAGTGCAGGACTGCAAGGTGCTAGTGCAGGTCTGTCTTGGAGTAGTGGAATGAATCAAGCAGGATATGAATGGCAAGGATGGGGTAAAGGTTACAAAAAAATCCCGACACCAGGTGGCTAATTAACTATGGCAAAGTATTCACATGGAAAATCTAAAGGGGTATCTGATCGTAAAACATCAGGAAGACTCACAGCTCTTAACCAAAGTACAGCAGCAATAAAACAATATGACCTAAAAGGTGGTGCTGGAGTTACTCCTAAATTCAGAACTAATACTAATGATTATTTTCAGTCTCAACCTTTAAATTTTCCTGGTGCTCCTGATATTCCAAACCCTCCAAAAGTACATAGCAATGAACAAAACTTAAAAAATTTAGCAACAGCCTTTGGTGAGATAAATACAAATCTACAAGCATTTGGTTCTGACTTCTGGAACTATCAGAAATCAGCAGATTTAGCTGCAAGAAAGAAAGCAGAAATAAAAGCAGAAGAAGAAGAAGAAGAAGGAGAAAGTTCTAATACAAAATTAAATAAAGCAAAGAATGCCTTAGAACAAAAAGCTAATAATGATGCAGAAGCATCGGGTTCTTATGGAGTCTTTGCATCAATGGATCAAAGAGTAGAAAGAGAATATGTTGTTGTTAAAGCAAAGAGAGATGCAATAGATGCTATTACAAACTTTGAAAATGATATGAGCGAAAGATATCAAGATAGTTTTTTTGATGAAGATAGAAGAGATCTCGATTCAGGAAAAATTATTCCTCTTAATCCTGCATCTCCAGAGTTTACTAAATTAGCAACTTCTTATTTTGCAGAAAAGATTCCAAATGCTCAAGCACGACTAGAACTCCAACCTAAAATTCAAGCAGCTATATATAGTTCAAGAAGAACTTTAAGTGCTGAACATTTAAAATATAAAGATAATACAGCTGTTGAAGGAAAGGATAATAACATTGGAACAACAATATTAAATGCTTCTACAGCTTCTCAAGAAACATTAACAGGAACATTTCCTAATGTAGGTGGAGAGCTTACAGAATGGACAACAGATCAAGAGATTGATGAACCAGGCAAAGTAGTTACAGGTTTAAGTTTTACTAATACTTATGACGACTTTAACCA
>VTLG01013286.1_pt1 | contig 19005 bp, 28 predicted proteins | sample 4694571 | NCBI WGS metagenome assembly VTLG01 (sample SAMN12604809, study PRJNA352737) | marine metagenome | biome: ENVO:00000447; feature: ENVO:00000209|ENVO:00000569|ENVO:01000036; material: ENVO:00002151; isolation source: viral sequences binned using virsorter ...
TATGATACTGCACAGGAATCGTTTACATCAAGATATACACACGAAACCATAGCCTTGGCTTTCGCATTGACTGAAGAAGCTATCGAAGATAATCTTTATGATACACTTTCTTCAAGATATACAAGAGCTTTAGCAAGGTCGATGAATACTACAAAGCAAGTTAAAGCAGCTAATGTTTTAAATAATGCTTTTAATTCATCATTTCCTGGAGGAGATGGAAAAGAGTTGTGTGCGACAGACCACCCTACTGTAGGCAACATTGATTTAAGAAATGAATTGTCAACAGCAGCGGACTTAAACGAAACTTCATTAGAGCAGTCATTGATTGATATCGCTGACTTCAAAGATGAAAGAGGTTTAAAAATCAACGCACAAGCAACTAAACTCATAATTCCACCAGCATTACAATTCGTAGCTGATAGACTTATGGAGTCTCCTGGACGTGTGCAAACATCAGATAATGATATCAACGCAATCAGAAACATGGGTATGGTCCCACAAGGTTACGTTGTTAATAACTATCTTACTGATACAGACGCATTCTTTATCAAAACAGATGTACCTAATGGCTTGAAACATTTTGTTAGAACACCAGTGCAAACAAGCATGGAAGGTGATTTCGAAACAGGTAATGTTAGATATAAAGCTAGAGAACGTTATAGTTTTGGTTTTAGTGATTGGAGAGGTATTTTTGGCTCTCCTGGAGCATAAACAAGCTAACTTGTTTTTTAAGGGGACTTCGGTCCCCTTTCTTTTTTGTTTCGAATAATATAGAATGACAAGATTCTAGGTAATATAAACTATCTATCGACTGACCTAGCAGACAAGCCAAGACGATAGATTTATTAAGGAGAACTTAATATGGCAAAGAGTACATTCTCAGGTCCCGTAAAATCTTTAGCGGGATTTATATCAGCAGGTAATGCATCAGTTGTTAGTTTAACAGCAGATACTACTTTATCAGTTGAATCACACGCAGGTAAAATATTAACATGTAATGACGCTGATGGTAAATTTACTTTACCAAGTATTGTTGCTACTGACCCTGGAGATAATAGCGACCCGAATCAATTAAATAATTTAGGTGCTTCTTTCTTCTTTGTAGTAGAAACTGCAGCTACAGATATGGATATTTTAACAGACGGCACTGATAAGTTTGTTGGTGGTTTATATACAGGTAAAGATGATGCCTCAGGTAAAGTATTTATCTCAGGTGCATCTAACGATGTAATCACAATGAACGGTTCTACTAAAGGTGGTCTTGCAGGTAGTATAGTTAAAGTAACCGCTATGGCATCTGCAAAATACGCAGTAGAAGGAATAATCTTAGGCTCAGGCACTATAGTTACACCATTTGCTGACGCTTAATAGGAGGACACTATGAGTTCATCAGATGTAAAAGCGTCTAAGGCTTTGACCTCAACTGGACAACTTCAAGGTTTTATAGGTGATGATGCAGGCACTGCAACTAATCTAGGACCTGTAAGAATACAATCAATACAAGCACAATCTAGTGCAGCTGATGGTGAAATTAAAATATATGATGGCACAAGTGCGACAGACACTAAACTATTAATACATTTTAAATTTGGCTCAGCAGCTAATGAGAGTTTCGACCACTACATACCTAATGATGGTGTGAAGTTTGGAACAGGTGCTCATGTTGTATTAGCTAATTGTGATTTTTTCGTAGCTTATTACACTTAATATGGCAACGTCAGGCACAAGAGCTTTTTCAGTTAATGTAGCTAACGCAATCGAAGAGGCGTACGAACTTGCAGGTTTGGAAGCTCGTACGTCTTATGATGCAGTAACTGCTAGACGTTCTTTAAATATCATGTTTGCTGATTGGAATAACAGAGGCATACAGATGTGGGAGGTTGCTAAAAACGAGCTAACTTTGACCAAAGGCACTAATGAATATACTATAAACTCTTTTGATATAGATATATTAGACGCGTACGTAGAAAGAACTGTTAATAACGTTATTACTGATTTTAGAATTAGTAGAATGGATAGAAACGAATATATAGGCATACCTAATAAATTGACTGAGGCTAGACCCACACAATATTGGTTAGAAAGATTAACAACACCAGTAATACATTTATATCCAACACCAGAGAACTCAACAGACAAACTCGTTTACTATGTGTGGAGAACAATAGAAGATATAGACGCTTCAGACCAAGACATAGATGTTCCTAATAGATTTCTACCTTGTCTTACTTCAGGTTTAGCTTATTATTTATGTTTAAAAAAGAATACACAAAAACTTCCTATATTAAAACAACAATATGAACAAGACCTACTTAATGCGATTAAATACGATGAAGATAGGTCTCCATTAAAAATTGTTCCTAAAAGGCAATATATCTAATGTCTTACGCTTCTGGTAAATATGCTTATTTTATTTGCGATACTTGTGGTTTTAGATATAGATATACTACAGCTAGGCAAGAATGGAATAATTCAAAAGTATGTCATGAGTGCTTTGAGGTAAAACACCCACAACTTAACCCACCACCGCTATCTGCTGATGCTGAAGCCCTACACCAACCTAGACCAGAAGTAGATTTACCACAAACACAACTTGGTTTAGTTAAAACAACAAATCAAGCTGCTGCAGGAATGACTTTTCAAAGTGACCCTATTGGTAGTAAACTAGAGGGTACTAATGCCACGGCAGATATAGGCAACGTTACAGTGAGTATTACATAATGGCAGGATTTACTAAAGCAACATTAAAAACAGCAATACAAGATTATTTAGATAACACAGAAACAACTTTTGTTAATAATATAGATAATTTCATCACAACCGCTGAAGAAAGAATACTAAAAAGTGTTCAATTACCTGTATTCAGAAAAAATGTAGGCGGTACAATGACATCAGGTAATACTTATTTATCTACACCAACTGATTATTTATCTACTTTTAGTTTAGCTTTGAAAGATTCTAGTAATAACTTCTCATATCTTTTATTAAAACAAGTTTCATTTATAAGAGATTACACACCACAAGAAGCAACAACAGGCAAACCCCTTTACTATGCACAGTTTGATGATAATACATTTATAGTAGCTCCTACCCCTAACGCTAATTTTAGTGTGGAATTACATTATTATTACAGACCTGCTTCTGTAACCAGTCTTGGTGATTCTGAACAAAGTTGGTTATCAGAAAATGCACCTAATGCTTTATTATTTGGTGCTTTAGTAGAGGGGGGTGTTTTTATGAAGCTTGACCCACAAGCGATAGCAGTATACGAAAGTAAATACCAAGAAGCACTTAGCACATTAAAAGTTTTAGGTGAATTTAAAAATCTAAGAGATGAAGCTAGAAACGACCAACAAAAATTAAACGTAGGAGGTATGAATGTTTAGTGTAGATGTTAAAACTTCTATGGGAGACGTGAATGTACAAACAACAAAAAATACAGGTTTAAGTCCAGAATATTGGACAGAAAGAATAATGGAAAGACTTATAAGTATAAGTGATAATGCTGACCCAATGGTTAAAGCCCAAGCACAAGCATTTAAACATAATATGCAACAAGTCGTTTTATTATATTTAAAACAGGCTATAGCAAGTGACAGAAGCACAGTAGCAGGTTTATTAGAAAAACAAGGTCATAAAGATATGGCTGATATTATAAGGAGATTATAATGGCGATTACACAAGCTATGTGTACTTCATTTAAAAAAGAATTATTAGAGGGAGTACATAATTTTAAAAACAGTGGCGGTAGCACTTTTCAATTAGCACTATACACAAGCTCTGCATCTTTAGACGCATCGACTACTGCATACACAACTTCTAATGAAGTTAGTGGCACAGGATATACAGCAAAAGGTGGTAGTCTCACTAGAGTTGACCCATCAACTTCAGGCACAACTGCCCTAACGGATTTTGCTGATTTAACTTTTAGCTCAGCTACTATTACTGCTAACGGTGCACTAATATTTAATGATAGTGCTTCAGGTGACCCTGCTGTTGCAGTTTTAGCATTCGGTGGAGATAAAACATCTACTAACGGGGATTTTACGATACAGTTTCCTACAGCAGATGCATCAAATGCTATAATTAGAATAGCGTAAATTAAATGTCGGTCGGTTGGGGTCGTGCTGGTTGGGGAGAAGGACCTTGGGGTCAACCTGCAGTAGTTAATGTCACTGTAAATGTAACAGGAAATGTTGGCACTACAGGATTAGGCTCCGAAACAATAATTTGTGATGCTAACGTTTCGCAATCAGGTCTAGCAGGAACTTCTGGTTTAGGTTCTATAACTGTAGTAGCTTCTTCGACTACAGCTGTAACAGGTAATGCAGGAACTTCCGCTTTAGGCAACGAAACTGTTGTCGCAAAAGCCTTAATTAGTGTTACTGGTTTAAGTGCAACTTCTGCACTTGGTGACGAAACTATTATAGCTACAGCTGATGTTTCAGTTTCTGGAAATGCAGGAACATCAGCACTAGGTGATGAAACAATAGCTGCATCGTCTAATATTTCTGTAACAGGTAATGCAGGCACATCAGCTTTAGGAAACGCAATCACTGCAGGTGCGGCTGTTACAGGTGTTTCAGGCTCAGCTACAGCAGGCACCCTTGGTGATGAGTCTGTAACTGCAGGAGCAAATGTAGTAGTAAGTGGTGTTAGTGGTGCTTCGAACTTAGGTTCGGTAGTAATTAGCTCAGATAACAACATAGCTGTTACAGGTTTTGTAGGAACGACAAGTTTAGGTTCTGTAAGCACTATAGCTAAAGCTATAATTGTTCCTACAGGAGTGAGTGCAACAGCAGAAGTTAATATTGTTAATGTTTGGGGCTTAGTAAACGATACTCAAACTGCAAACTACTCTTCTGTATCAACATCGCAAAGTGCGGGTTATAGTAATATTAATGATACTCAAACACCTGATTGGAAAGAAGTTGCTTAATATTTACAAAAATATAGTGTACAATCAAACAAATCGGAGGAAGAAATGGCAGCATATACAAACGATTTAAGATTAAAAGAAATAGCAACTGGTGATGAGTCAGGTACTTGGGGAACTTCTACGAACACCAATCTTGAACTTATTGCTGAGGCTTTTAGCTTTGGCACTGAGGCTATCACCACAAATGCAGACACTCACGCAACCACAATAGCAGACGGATCAACAGACGAAGGTAGAAGTATTTATTTAAAATACACAGGCACGCTTGATAGTGCTTGCACTATTACACTTGGACCAAATACTGTATCTAAACTTTGGTTTATAGAAAATGCTACATCTGGATCACAAAACATAATTATTTCACAAGGTAGTGGTGCTAATGTAACCATACCCAACGGTCATGTAAAAGCAGTTTATTCAGACGGAGCTGGTTCTGGTGCAGCTATAGTTGATGCGTTTACTGATTTAAACGTAGCTGGAGATTTTTTTGTTGGTGATGATCTAACACTTTTATCTGACGCATCAGTTTTAGGTTTTGGTGCAGATACAGACACAACCCTTACTCACGTAGCAGACACAGGTATTTTATTAAACAGCACTAGACAATTACAGTTTGGTGACTCTGGTACATTTATACATCAATCAGCAGACGGAGTTTTAGATTTAGTATCTGATACTGAATTAGAACTAAATGCTACAACTATTGATATGAATGGTAATCTTGATTTAAGCGGCACCATTAACGGTGTAAGTATTTTAGCAGATGCTACAAACTTTACTGACAGTATTTTAATAAGTCAAAACGCAAGTACAGGCACTTTATCAAGTGCTAGTGACAATGTTGGTTTAGGTGATGATGTTTTTGCTGCATTAACTTCTGGTAGAAATAGTGTAGCTATAGGCTCAAACGCATTAGATGCTAATACAACAGGTAAAAATAATGTAGCCATTGGGCATGATGCTCTGGGTGCTAACACCACTGCAGATGGAAACACAGCAGTAGGTAAAGATGCTTTACTAGATAACACAACAGGGACAGTAAACACTGCTATAGGAAGAAGTGCTTTAGCAAATAACACCACTGCTGATAACAACACAGCAATTGGAAGAGAGGCATTATTTACTAATACGACTGGTGCTAATCTCACAGCAGTAGGAAACGCATCGTTATATAACAATACAACAGCAAATAATAATACAGCTGTTGGCTATCAAGCGTTATTTGACAATACTACAGGCACAGATAATACAGCCATGGGTGTTTTAGCACTCGAAAACAATACAACTGGTCTTCGCAATACTGGTATGGGTAGAGAGGTATTGGGAGCAAATACAACTGGAGAAGACAACACTGCTATAGGTTATCAAGCGTTACTTCTTAATACGGAGGGTGTAAGAAATGTTGCTGCTGGTTTTCAAGCTCTCGATGCAAATACCACTGGTGATGATAATACAGGAATAGGCTATGCTGCATTAGGAGCTAACACCACAGCACATGATGTTGTTGCTGTAGGTAATTTTTGTTTATCCGCTAATACCACTGGCACAAGAAATACTGCTGTAGGTCGTTCAAGTTTAACAAGTAATACAACAGCTAATAATAACACTGCCTTTGGTTTTGACTGCATGACAGCAAATACTACAGGTGCAGAAAATACGGCTATGGGAGCACAAGCTTTAGATTCAAATACAACAGCTTCAAACAATACAGCGATTGGTCGTAAATCATTAGAATCTACTACAACTGGTCATAGTAATACTGCTATGGGAGAAACCTCTGGTCAAAGTATAACAGGTAGTGGTAATACAGCTATAGGTAGAGAAGCCATGCAACTAGGTACAGGTGGTGAAGATAATGTTGCTATAGGTTATCAAGCCTTACAAGATTGTGCAGGGGATAATAATGTTGGTATAGGTAGAAGTTCACTTAAACAACTTACTTCAGGAGGTGGAAATGTAGCTGTCGGTCAAACCGCAGGACAAGACTTAACAACTGGGTCTACTAATACATTTGTAGGAGTAAGAGCAGGTCAAAATATTACAACTGCTAGTAATAATACGGCTATTGGTGTTGACACTATGGAAGATGCTACAACAGCATTTGATAATACTTGTGTAGGAACAAATGCAGGAGCTAACCTTACAACTGGAGATAATAATTTATTATTAGGTAAAGGAGCAGGTAAATCAGGGAGTCCTGGTGGGCAATTTACTAACCATGATAATAGAGTAGTTTTGGGAAATGGAGATATTCAAGAATTAAATTGTGAAGTTTCTTTAACAGTTGCATCAGATGAAAGAGATAAAACAGATTTTACTGATTTGAATATAGGTTTAGATTTTGTAAAACAAATGAAACCATATACTTATAAATGGGATAAAAGGTCTAACTATGTTGATTGGACTGCTAACCCTGATACAGATTTAAATACTATTACTAATGATGGAACTCATAAAGAAGCTCAATTAGATATAGGTTTTAAAGCACAAGAAGTAGAAGTTTTAGAAAAAGCAGCAGGATATGATAAAGATAACAATACTAACTTAACTATATCTTTATCAGGAGACGGCAAACAATATGGCATGAAATACGAAAAACTTGTGCCAATATTAGTAAAAGCAATACAAGAACTAGAAGCTAGGGTCGCCACCTTAGAAAGTTAAAGGAGAATAATATGGCACAGACAGTAACAGAATGTTTAGCAGCAGGAACAGATAGCGTTAATCTTATTAACGATATTAATACTAAGGGCAATAAATCAAAACACGTAGGAAGCATGACTGATAAAGATGGAAATGTTATAGCATCAGATTGGTCACAAGCTGAAATAAACGAAGTGGTGCAAAAAAATGTAGACCATTTAGAAATTATTTTAGAATATACTGACCCAAATGTTAAAGGAGCAGCAGATAGTAAAAAAACTACTCATGTTGCAGCTATAACTACTGGTAAAAAATACATCACTGATAATAGTTAATTATGTCAGATAAAAAAGAAAATAAGGCTATGGTAGGAGATAAAGAAATATTAGAGTCAGAAATGACAGATAAACAAAAATATCTTGCTAATCAAATAACTAATTTAAGACAAAAAAGAGAACAAATGTTGTTTGATTTAGACCAAGTAGATGCTGCTTTAAATGTTTTTCAAAATAATTTTATAGCTTCTACTAAAGAAAAATCAGAGGAAGTTTTAAATAAATAATGGAAATCGTAAAAGATGCATTAGTAGAACTTAACGCACATGAACGTGAATGCACTATTAGATATGAGTATATAGAAAAACGTTTAGATGAAGGCTCTGCTAAGTTCAAAAGATTAGAAATGTTGTTATGGGGGGTTTATCCATTTATACTAGGCTCAATAGTATTTGCTAGTTTTATTTAGGAGTCACAGTGCCTTTACAAAAATTTATTTTCAAGCCTGGAATAAACAAAGAACTAACCGCTTACTCAAATGAGGGGGGATGGTTCGATAGTAATTTAGTTCGATTTAGAAAAGGGTTACCTGAAAAAATAGGTGGCTGGGTCAAAAGAACATCATCAAGTTTTATATCACGTGGTAGAGCCTTACATGCATGGACAGCCCTTGGTGGCACCCAATACATAGGTATAGGTGCAACACAAAAATACTATATATTAGAAGGCACTAATTATTATGACATAACGCCAATAAGGTCTACAACATCTGCTGGCGATGTTACTTTTGCAAAAGTTGCTAATAGCGATGCTACAATAACAGTCACTGATACTTCACATGGGGCAGTAAAAAATGATTTCGTTACATTCAGCGGTGCATCTAGTTTGGGTGGCAACATAACAGCTGCTGTATTAAATCAAGAATACCAAATCGCAACCATAGTTAACGCTAATAGTTATACTATCGAAGCCAAAGATACTTCTGGAGCTACTGTAACAGCTAATAGCAGTGATAGTGGTAATGGTGGTTCTTCTGTTATAGGAGCTTATCAAATAAATGTAGGGTTAGATGTTTATGTTCCTTCAACGGGGTGGGGTATAAACGGTTGGGGTGAAGGCACATTTGGTTCGACTGAGTCTTTAGGTTTTGCAAATCAATTAAGGCTATACTCACATGATAATTTTGGAGAAGATTTAATATTAAATGCTAGAAATGGTGGTGTTTTTTATTGGGACACAAGTAGTGGTACCTCATCGAGAGCAGTTGCATTATCTGATTTAGCAGGTGCTAATTTACCCCCCACTGTATCACTACAAGTTTTAGTTAGTGATGTAGACAGACACGTTATTTGTTTTGGTGCTGACCCTATTGTAGGTTCATCTAGGTCAGGCACTATAGACCCAATGCTTATAGCTTTTAGCGACCAAGAGAACGTTACAGAGTGGGAACCTTTGCCTACTAATACTGCAGGTTCTATACGTTTATCAGCAGGTTCTTCAATTATAGGTGCACTTAGAGCAAGACAAGAAACATTGGTTTGGACAGATACTTCTTTATATTCTTTGAGCTTTATAGGACAACCTTTTACTTTCGGTGTTAATTTAGTAAATGAGGGTGTGGGGCTAGTTGGTCCTAATGCTGCAGTTAATACGCCTAAGGGTATTTTTTGGATGGACAAAAAAGGTTTTTACGCATATACTGGACAAGTACAAAGTTTACCATGTAGCGTGCAAGATTATGTTTTTAATGATATAAACGAAACACAAAGTTTTCAAATATTTGGTTTTTCTAATAAGGCTTTTGATGAGGTTGGTTGGTTTTATTGTTCATCAGGAGCAACTAATATAGACAGATATGTAGTTTATAACTATGATGAAAATGTTTGGTCCATAGGACAGCTCTCAAGAAACGCTTGGTTAGATGAAGGTGTTTTTGATAAACCTATAGCTACTCATGAAATATCCACTAATACGAATTGTGTGTTTAACCACGAAGTTGGTCATGATGATGATGGTTCTGCTATGCAAAATGTTTTTATAGAGTCTAGTGATTTTGATATAGGAGAGGGTGATTTATTTCAACATGTTAGTAGAGTGATTCCTGATGTAAAATTTATAGGTGATGGTTCAATAGGTTCATCAGGTCAAAAACTAGATTTTGTTTTGAAGAAAAGAAACTTTCCAGGAGAAGATTTAACTACGGTAACTACTGCTTCTTGTTTTTCTAACACAACAAAATTAGATACTAGATTACGTGGAAGACAAGTCGTATTAAGAGTTCAATCTAATGACGATGATACTAATATTACAGGTATGAGTTTTAGATTAGGTGCAACTAGATTAGATGTAAAACCAGATGGACAAAGATAATGAGTAAACTTTTAGAAACTAAATTACCAACAGCACAAGGACAAGTTAACCCAGAGACTTTTAACAGATTAAGTAGAGTATTAGAGTTATCTTTAAATTCAGTAGATGTAGATTCTACTTTGTCTGTCAATGAAACTCAAAGAAATTTAAATTTATTTAACAAAGGTGATATAATTTTTAATCTGAGCACTGAACAATTACAATTATGGACAGGTACAGAATGGGTAGATTTATACATAGGACAAGAAAAAGGATTAGAAGCGATAGCGTCCTTGGGCGTAGTTTCAGTTTCAACTGGAGGGTCTACAACAGTAAAGATATTATGAATATAGATAAGTTAATGGAAGAACTAAAATTTGATGAGGGTTGTGTTGACAAAATATATTTAGACCATCTTGGATATCCTACATTTGGTATAGGACATTTAATATTAGAATCAGACCCTGAATATGGTCAAGAAGTAGATACATCAGTATCAGAAGACAGAATAAAAGAGTGTTTCGAAAAAGATATCGATAATGTTACAGCAGACCTAGATAGAAATTTAGAGTGGTGGTTACATTTACCAGAAGATATACAAAGAGTTTTAGCTAACATGTGCTTTAATTTAGGTATTACTAGGTTACTAAAGTTTAAAAAGTTTTTAACTGCATTAGAAGAACATGATTGGGAAACTGCTGCGGTTGAAATGATGGATAGTCGTTGGGCTACACAAGTTGGACCCCGTGCGATAAGATTAAGAGACAGAGTATTAAAAGGAGGATAAAATGCCAAGTCACTATGGAAAAATGAAAAAATCTAAACCTATGAAAAAAGGTAAAAAGAAAATGATGAAAAAAGGTAAAAAGAAATGAAGATGAAATCTAAACCTAAAAAAGCCATGAAAAACATCACAGTCAAAGGCGTAAGCATGGCAGGTCTAACACCTAGACAACAACAAACCATGAAAAAACATGGTGTGCACCATACTAAAAAACACATGACTATGATGAAAAACATGATGAAAAAAGGTAAATCTTTTACACAGGCTCATAAAGAAACTCAGAAAAAAGTCGGTAAATAAGGAGAGAACATGCCAAAAGCTAAAAAGAAGTCTTCTAAAAAGAAGTCTTCTAAATCAAAAGCAGTACCTACTAATCCAGCACTTTATGCAAGAGTTAAAGCTGAAGCTAAACGTAAGTTTAAGGTTTATCCAAGTGCGTATGCAAATGGATGGTTAGTAAGAACTTACAAAAAACGTGGCGGAGGATATAGAACTAAAAAAGCATAATGGCTAAAAAACGTAAAGGATTGTGGGCTAATATTCACGCTAAACGTAAAAGAATTAAAGCTGGTTCTGGTGAACGTATGCGAAAAAAAGGTGCAAAAGGTGCACCCACTGCAGCACAAATAAGAAAAGCTAGAACAGGAACTAAAAGACGTGCCAAAAAGTAGAGCACAACAGGCAGCTATAGCAATAGCAAAAAAGAAGTCTGGTAAGTATAATAAAAAAGGAAAGAGGGTTGCACCTTATGCCAAAAAGAAAAAGAAAAGACCCTAAAGTAGGCACTGGTAAAAAACCTAAAGGAAGTGGGAGAAGACTATATACAGATGAAAACCCGAAAGACACAGTACGTATTAAATTCGCTACTCCTTCAGACGCTAGAGCAACAGTCTCAAAAGTCAAAAAAATTAATAAACCTTTTGCAAGAAAAATACAAATACTTACTGTCGGCGAACAAAGGGCAAAAGTGATGGGCAAAAAATTAGTAGCCAGTATATTTAAAAAAGGAAAAGAGGCTATTAGAAAAAAGAGGAAGAAACGTGGCAAAACCTAGTGGTGGATTAACAGCTTGGTTTGGTAAAGGTCCTAAAGGTGATTGGGTTGATATAGGTGCACCAAAGAAAAAAGGTAAATTTCAGAAGTGTGGACGTAAGTCAGCTAAAGGGGGCAGTAAACGTGGTTATCCAAAATGCGTGCCAAGAAGTAAAGCTAAACGTATGACAGCAGCAGAACGTGCGAGTGCTGTAAGAAGAAAAAGGGCAGCAGGAAATCCTGGTGGTAAACCAACAAACGTAAGAACTTTTTCAAAAAAGAAAAGGAGCAAAGGTGCCAAGAAAAAAGGCTAAAATGCCTAAAAGAAATAAAAAGAATTTTAGACCTACTAAAAAAGGTGCTGGTATGACTGCGGCAGGAGTTAAAGCGTATAGACGTATGAATCCTGGAAGTAAGTTGAAAACAGCAGTGACAGGTAAAGTTAAAAAAGGTAGTAAAGCAGCAAAAAGACGTAAATCATTTTGTGCACGTTCCGCAGGTCAAATGAAAAAATTTCCTAAAGCTGCAAAAAACCCTAATTCAAGATTGAGACAAGCTAGAAGAAGATGGAAGTGTTAAATGGCTAAAGCACCAGAATCATTTGTATACAATGCAACATTAGAACGTATAGTTGACGGCGATACTTTTGACTGTACTTTAGATTTAGGGTTCGATGTAAAATTACATAAACAACGTGTTAGACTTGCGGGTATAGATACACCTGAATCTAGAACAAGAGATTTAGCAGAAAAGAAACTCGGTCTAGCTGCAAAAGAAAGATTAAAAGAACTATGTATTGGTAAAATACAAGTTAAATCTTTAGGAAAAGGTAAGTACGGCAGAATACTTGGAATACCTTATACGGAAGACGGTAGAGATATTTGTGATGTCTTAATAAAAGAAGGGCATGCAGTCCACTATGATGGAGGTAAAAAAACTAAAATCTGGGGTGATTATTAATGGAACAAGCAGTAACTTTAATACAAGAAGTTGGTTTCCCGATAGCTGCTGCTATAGGTCTAGGTTGGTTTATTTATAAACTTGTTATCAGGATTGTTGACGGTATGGAACAAAAACTAGATGTTGTAGACGAAAAAGTAGCAGGACAGATAAACGCTATAGAAGAAAGATTAGGGACTAAATTAGATACACAACATGGAATTTTAGTAGCTTTGATAGATAGAGTGCGTAGTTTAGATAATGAGATAATTAGACAAGACACTTTAATTAAAACAATATTAGGTGTGCCTAATTTAATAGATAGTAATAAAATTGCAAAGGCGGATAGAGATGACCAAAGAAAAGATTAATAAAGAAGAATTAGAAAAATATAGGCTTACAATAGGTTTAGTTTTTATAGGTTTTGTGTTATTTGTTGGAATTATTGCGATTAATTTAAAAGCAGATACTATTACTCATAAATTTAAAAACCCATCGTTTAACGGTATTAATACATCATCGCATTACTTGACTATTGAAAACCAAGAGTTTAATCGTAAATTAAGTATAAAAGAAGAAATAAAAGCTATACAAGAACAGATAGAAAGAGATAAAGAAAACACTACATTAGCAAGATTTATTAGAAATCTTGAGTCACGTATCTATGCACAACTATCAAGACAGCTTGTAGAAAATTTGTTTGGTGAAACACCTAGTACAGAGGGTACTTTGAGCTTAGAGGGAAACACTATAGAATATAGTATAGAAAACGGAATCATAACTCTAAAAATTACTGATGCAGATGGAAATATTACTGAGATACAATTGCCTATTGGCGATTTTTCTTTCTAGTTGTAGTATTAATCCTATAGACGAAAGTCTTATACAAGGCAAAAGTTTACCAAATATATTAGAAATACAATCTAAACAACTACTAAATGTTCCGCAACCTAAAGTTCCTATTGTTGTTGCTGTTTATCCTAATAGTTTTACAGACCAAACAGGACAACGTAAAAGCAATAGTGAGTTTGCATTATTTTCTACAGCACTAACACAAGCACCAAGTCATTTACTTATTAGAAGTTTAAAACATACATCAAATGGTAAATTTTTTAGAGTAGCTGAAAGAGTTGGTCTTGATAATCTTACAAAAGAAAGACAACTAATACGTTCTGCAAGAGAACAAAACGAAAAAACTGATGGACCTAAACCTATCATGCCTTTGCTTTTTGCAGGTGTTCTTATGGAGGGGGCTGTTCTTGGGTATGATACAAATATTAAAAGCGGTGGTATAGGTGCTAGATATTTAGGCATAGGAACAAGCAAGCAATATAGAGTAGATAATATTACAGTAGCATTGCGTATGGTATCTATAGCCACTGGTGAAGTTTTAATAGATGTATTAGTTAGTAAACAAGTTTTTAGCTACGGTCAATCACAAGATGTTTTTAGATTTATTGAAGCTGGTACAGAGTTAGTAGAGATAGAAATGGGGGACGCAGAAAACGAACCTACTACTCTTGCTTTACAAAGAGCTATAGAGGAGTCTGTTTTGCAAATCGTCAAAATAGGTTATGATAGAGGTTTTTGGGAGGAAAAAAATGAAACTATTAAAATTGATGAGCCTGATTGTGATGACGAGTGCATCGCTGATATACGGGGCTGATAATGAAATATATGTTGACCAATCTGGTGCTACAGCAAATATAGATTTAGAACAACTAGGTTCAGGTAATATTATAGGTGGGTTAAATTCTTCTGCAGGTTCTTTAACTGCTCTAGACTTAGACGGTCTTACATTGACTTTAGATATAAACCAAATAGGTGATACTAATAAATTTTTAGGGGATATATTAGGAGATACTATTACAGGATTCTTCGAGTTTGATGGTGATAGTAATACTTTTACTATACAAGGCGACCCAACAAACACTTACGGTATTGATAACTCTAACTACAATGTAGACGTTACAGGTAGCACTAATACGTTTACTTTAGACCATGGAACGAGTGCATTAGCAGCAACTTTAGATTTAGATTGGATAATTCAAGGTGATGGTAACACTTTTGATTTCGATATAAATTATGACGGTGGTACAAGTTATGTCGATGTAGACGGTGATAGTAATACAGTTAATTTTACAGGTTCTGGTTATGCAGGTGGTTATTTTTATTTAGACCAAACTGGTAATTCTAGAACGTTTAATATTACACAATCGAGTACACTAGATAATGACTGGCTCAAGATTCTTTCTAGCGGTAATAGTGGTACTGTTTGCGTCATTCAAAACGACGGCGGAACAAGTACAAGCTGCTGATATTGGAGATATATCTGAACTAAATGGTTCTGCACAAATTGTAAGAGATAAACCTTACGACGCTGATTTAGATTTTCCTATACGCAGTAATGACGAAGCCATAACGACTAATGGTCGAATGGCTATTACATTTTTAGACAAATCAATAGTAAGACTTACAGAACACTCACAGCTTCTCATAGATGAGTATATCTATGACCCTGACCCTAGTCAGTCAAAAATGTCATTAAATTTTGCTCTAGGCACTGCTAGGTTTATATCTGGCAACTTAAATCTGATAGATAAACAAAATATAAAATTAAGAACACCTACTGCAAATATTGCGATTCGTGGCACTGATTTTACAGCTACAGTAGACGAACTAGGTCGTTCATTAATCATACTTCTTCCTGATGCTTTTGGTTTATCTAGCGGAGAAATAGAGGTCGTAACTGCTACAGGTAGTGTCTTATTAAATAAACCTTATGAAGCTACAACGGTAAACGTTTATGAAAACGCACCAACTAAACCTGTAGTTTTAGATTTATCGTTAGATATTATCGATAATATGTTGATAGTATCTCCGCCTAAAGAGGAGAACGTTACACAAGAAGAAACATCAAGCACAAAGACAGTAACTCTTTTAGATTTCAACGATTTAGATATTGATTATCTTAATGAAGATTTTTTAGATGATAGTAATCTTGAATTTACAGAGCTAGATATAAATTATCTTGACGTAAATTTTTTAGAGGATTTATTAAAAGTATTAGACGCTTTAGCTATAGAAGAAGATGAAGACCAATTACCTATTGCAACTGGTGTAAACATATCAGGCACATTAATAGGTCAAGATACTGAAACACAAATTACAACTATAGTAACTGGACAGACTATAAGTTTGCGTAGAAAAGTAAGTGAGTCTGTTCAAGTAGATTTAAATTCTGGTAATGCTTATACAGTTATTTTGATACAAGACGGTGTTTCTAATATAATTAAAATTAATGGTGGTGGTGATTCGACTATCACTATACGACAAAGTAGTTAATGAAAAAACTTATTTTAATATTATTACCTTTATTATCTTTACCTTTATTATTTCAAAGCACTCCTACAGAAATCATAAAACTAAAAACTTTTGATACATTTATCAAAACACCCGAACCTAGCGGTAATTTTGTTATATTAAATATTACTGAAGAAGACGTAGAAAAAGAAGGTGGTTATCCTTTACCAAGAGAACGTTTAGCTGATATACAATTAGAAATATTAGGTGCAGGAGCAATGGGTGTTGGTTGGGTTATATCTTTTCCGCAAGCAGACAGGCTAGGTGGTGATAATAGGTTTGCTAGTTCTTTAACTTATGCACCTAGTGTTTTAGCTACTTTTGAAAATAACAGCGGTGTATACCCTAAAACTGTAGGAACTGTTATTAAAGGACCAGATGTTGGTGGTATAATGTCATCTGGTATTAAAGAAAATTATTATGAGTATGATGATGTAGCACAAGGAGTTGCTATAGCACCTACAGAAGTTGACCAACTTGTTAGGAGAATCCCTCTCTTATTAAAAACGCCTGACGGTTGGTCGGCTTCATTCGGTACCCAAGTATTAAAAATATTAACAAACACACCTACATACATAGTTACTACTAACGATAACGGTGTTCAAGAAATAGCTGTACGAGGATTACCTCCTGTAAAAACAGATAGCTTTGGTCGTAAATGGATATCATGGGTGGAAACTGAACAAACAAATTTACAAGAAATGAATGTAAACGGAAAGTTTGTATTCGTTGGTGTTACTGCTAATGGTGTGATGCCGCAAATCGCTACGCCTATTGGACTTGTTGAGCCACATAAAATACAAGCAGCACTTGCAGAATCGATATTAATACAAGATAGTCCTTATATACCTGATTATGCGTTAGCTGTAGAACTATTACTATTTATAGTATCTGTAGGGCTCGTATGGGCGTTTATAAGTTATTTAGGGATAACTTGGGGTTTAGTTCTAGGTTTACTAACTATGGGTTTAACGGGCTTATACGGGGCTTACACGATAGACGTAGGTATATTAATAGATGTAACATGGACATTAATTAGTCAATTTATATCAGGTAGTATAGCTTTTTATTTAAGGTTTAGAGAACAATATAAATTACGTCTTGAAATTAAAAAACAGTTTGAACATTATCTAGACCCAAGACAAGTAAAACGTTTACAAAAAGACCCTGATTTATTGAAGCTGGGTGGCGAAAAAAGAAGATGTACTTTTTTATTTACAGATGTACGAGGCTTTACTGCATTATCCGAAAAACTAGAACCAGAGCAAGTAACAGAGATTATGAACAAAGCACTCACGATACAATCAGAGGCTGTTAAAAAATACAACGGTATGGTAGATAAATATATCGGTGATGCAATGATGGCTATATTTAACGCACCATTAGATTTACCACATCATGAACAAATAGCTGTAGAATGTGCTAAAGAAATACAAGAAAATATAGAAAAAGCTGATATAGGCGTAGCTATAGGTGTTGGCGTAAATACAGGAGAAGCTGTAATTGGTAATATGGGTAGCGATACTAGGTTCGATTATAGTGCTATCGGAGACGCTGTAAATACTGCTGCTAGATTAGAATCAGCTACAAAAGAAGCAGGTGTAAACATACTTATAGGCGAAGAAACTGAAAAATATTGTGGTCATCACTTAAAATCAGTAAAACCTATAAAAGTAAAAGGTAAAGAAAAACCTTTAATAATATACACTGTTTGATATATAATCAGTCAAAAGGAGATACTTATGAGTTTTTTAGCAACTTTGGCGGCGTCCGTTTTAGGTGGTGCTTTGGTAGGCGAGATAAACCGTAGAAGAGCACCTGAACAAAAAGCTGCTATAGGTAGTGGCACGGCACCTAGCTTAGAGTCAGGTGTACCTTTAGAACTGCAAGAAATAATAGGCAGTACAGCGAAATCACCAGAAGAAGCATCAAAAGGTGAAGAAGGTCGTTCTTTATCTGATACAGACGAAGAGTTACTAATGCAATTACTACAACAAAACCCAGAAGGTATTATGGGTATGTATCATGGCGGTAATGTACGAAACTACGCTGATGGTGGTGCTACGGGTGGTTTATTTGGTTTTGGTCTTTTAGATAATATGGACACTATATTTGATTTAAAAAGTTTTTATGAAAATCAATCTGAGGAAGTTCAAGATATTATTGACGATAGTTTATCTAGTGGTATTTTAGCTTTGATAAGAAAACGTGAGGAACCTAAAGGCAGTATAGTTAGCACTAGAACATTACCCGCAGGAAATGCAAATAGAAGAAGATTTCAGTTTGAACCTATAGGTATGGAAGGCGGTGGAGTCTTAAATAGAAAAATGTTCAAACCTATGTTAGGCGGCGGAGAACTTGACGGTCCAGGAGGACCCAAAGATGATTTGATACCTATTATGGCTAGTGATGGTGAATTTATGCTATCGAAGGCTACTGTAGATATGTTAGGAAACGGTAATCATAGTAAAGGTATAGCAAAACTAAATAGAATTAATAATAAAGGAAATAGAATGTATGGCTAGTAGAGAAGAACAAGAATTTTCCAGTCAAGCCCCCGCAGGGTATATAGGTGATTTATTATCACAAACTATATTCCCATATGCGACACAGTATTTTAGAGACCAGTTTGCTAATTTAGGTAGAGAGGATAGTTCTCCTTTTACTTATACTGGACAAAG
>VTLG01001090.1_pt1 | contig 19004 bp, 16 predicted proteins | sample 4694571 | NCBI WGS metagenome assembly VTLG01 (sample SAMN12604809, study PRJNA352737) | marine metagenome | biome: ENVO:00000447; feature: ENVO:00000209|ENVO:00000569|ENVO:01000036; material: ENVO:00002151; isolation source: viral sequences binned using virsorter ...
GTATAACAGGAACTGTAGCTTCTGCTACTTTAAAAATTTATGGTTATGTAAATGGTAATGCAGATGTAATAGTAGTAAAATCAAATGCATTTGGTAGTGGTTATGAAGGAGCAACCCTTGCTAAAGCAGATTTTAATTCTATACCTGGATTTACACTTGATCAGGATATGAGTGGAAATGTAACTGATTATTCTAGTGAAATAGCTACTTGGTCAACATCTGGTTATAATGATATAACATTAAATTCTACTGCATTAACTGACATGCAAAATGATGATGCTTTTAAAATAGCACTTATAAATCACGACCATGACTATAAAAATGTAGATCCAGGTATCGCTGCAAGTAACCTAGGAGGAATGTATTTTACAGCATATTCAGGAACAAGTACAGATCCCGTTATAGAATACACTTTATCTGGATATGGTAATAATGTAATAGGAGTAGCATCAGCAGATATAGCTAAAGTAAACGGAGTAGCAACAGGTGATATAGAAAAAATAATAGGAATATAATATATGGCTATAAAAATTAAACATAGAGATCCTAAATCAACAGATTTCAGTTCTACTGACATTATAATTAATATTAATGAGGGAACTTTATTTTATAAAACTCCAACAGGCTTATTTAAATTACAAGGAGACAATTTAAATACAACAACTATAGAAGGAGCTAGTAGTTTTTCTGAATTAACAGATGTTCCTTTTTTATATTCAAGTTCACTCCAAATACTTACTGATATAACGACAGATGTTCCTTTTTTATATTCAAGTTCACTCCAAATACTTACTGATATAACGTCTTCAGGTAATATAAGTGGAAGTTCACCAACATCAACATTTTCAGCTGTAACAGGATCATTTGATATAATATCTTCGACTACAGGATCATTTGATGTAATGTCTAAACAATTAATAATAATTCCTTTTACTTTTTCTCATATGGAGGGTAATAGTGAAGTTTTTATACCTATAAAAAATTATTTAGATAAAACTTCTTTTAATTATTATCATGGTTTTATTCCTCCCTATGATGGAAAATTAAAAAAAATAACCTTAGGTCCTAAAGAAGCTAATCCAGGAAATACAACTTTAAGATTAAGAAAAGACGCAGGAGGAGATTTTGATTTAGATGAAGCAGGAGATATAGTACAAGCTATAACAGTAAGTAGTCTTGTTGCAAATAGTGTTTATGATTTTAATTTTACTAGTGCTACTTTTTCAAAAGGAGATTTATTAGCATTTACTTATCAACATAATAGTTCTGATAATATGGAAATAATGGGAAGCCTTGTACTTGAATTTAATACAGCAACGTAAAAAATATAAATTATGGCTTTAAGAAATCAAAAAAAGAAAAAAATATACGAAAAAGTTAATTCAGGAGATAAATATTTTATAAACGCTACAAAACAAGCTGCAGTATCAGCGTCTTATGCAAAAGCTGAACATCTTAATGATTTAGGTATATTTGAAATGACAAAACCTCTTATATTTCAAATGCAATTACTAGAAGAAGATATTGATGAATTAAGAAGATTTGGAACAGGTTCAGGAGAAATAAATGTAGATGGTGGGTCTTTTTAAGTTCTTATATATGTATATAAAAAAATAAGTTATGGCTATTAAAAAAAGAACTCAACCAATACCATCTCCATCAGATATAAAACAAAGTCCTCAATCATTTTCTGAACAAGAACTTAATGAATTAAAAAACTTAAGAACTAAAATTAATAGACTAACTCTTCAATTTGGTCAAATAAGTATTAATTTATTTAAGTTAGAAAAAACTAAAAAAGAATTAGAAAATCAATTATTAAGTTTAGAAAAAGAAGAATCTGAAATAGCAAAAAAACTTTCTGCTAAATACGGAGATGGTAGTATTGATTTAGAATCAGGTACTTTTACTCCATCAAAATAATTTTTTTTAATATTTTACTATATTTATTACTAGTTAATTTTATAAATCTAACTATCTTTAGTTTGGTTTATGTTTTCTTTTCATATTTATATATGACTATAATTATAGAAAAAATAATAAAATAAAAATAATAAGATGGCAGAACAAATAATATCACCAGGTGTATTTACAAGAGAAAACGATTTATCATTTTTACCTCAAGGAGTTGGGGCAATTGGTGCCGCAATCGTTGGTCCTACAGAAAAAGGACCTGCTTTTATTCCAACCGTAGTTACAAGCTTTGCAGAATTTGAAAGAAAGTTTGGACCTTTAAGTAAAGACACTTACATCCCACAAACAGCTAGAGAATATTTAAGAAATGCAGGATCAGTAACAATAGTAAGAGTATTAGCAGGTGGAGGTTATACATATACTGCTGGGTCTGGATCTATAGCTATAATAGCATCAGGATCTGCAGGTGTTGATGGTACTAGTACAGGTTCTGCTGTATTATTAGGAATAATTGCAGCTTCTAAGAATGATAGTGCAACTCCTGACATAGGAAGTTCAACAATACAACAAGGTGCTGCTGATTTAACCAATAAAAATAGAACATTAGTAATAAACGGATCTAATGTTACTAGTAAAACATTTACAGTTAGTTTAGATCCTTCAGATGGAAATTATTATACTAAATTAATAGGATCTGATCCTAATAATAGTAAAAGTGGAGCAAATGCTTTTAATGGTCCTGGTGGTTATTCATATATAAACTTTAAATCACTACAATCAGCTATACACGGAAATACAATGACTAATTTGTTACCAACACATGGTGGTTATACATCAAATGTAGCTAATCAAATTACAAGTAGTCACCTTATGTTAGTTACTCAATCAGCTAACATAGTATTCGATGGAGAACAAGGCCATGAAGAAGGATATGGATACGCATCAACTCCTGCTATACAATCACAACTTTCATTAGGTGATAGTACTGGAGCTAAAGATTTATTTACAATTCATACTTTAGATCATGGTAGAACTATGGCTAAGCAATATAAAATTTCTATTGCTAATTTAAAAGAACCTAATGATATTGATGGAGTAGAGCAATATTCTACATTTTCAGTACTTGTAAGAAAATATAATGATAATGATAAAACACCTTTTATTCTTGAACAATTTAATAATTGTAATTTAAATCCAGAATCTCCTAATTATATAGCAAGAGTAATTGGGGATAGATATCCAGAATACAATAAAACATTAGATAAAGTAGAAATGTTAGGTAATTATCCTAATAATTCAAAATACATTAGAATAGAAGCAGCTCAAGCAGTTGCAGAAGGAGCTTTATCTCCAAAATTATCACCAAAAGGATTTGCTGCTGTAAGAAATACTATGAATTTAAGTTACGCAGGAGGGTTTAGTGTATTATTCCCTTCAGCATCTTATGAAGATACTCAAACATTAGACCCACATGGAAGTACAGATGGATCAGAACGTACATATTCTACAAAAGGATTTTTAGGATTTATGTTTGAAGAAAAAGAACAAGATAGTATGAATTTTACTCTTCCTTTACCGAAAAGTAATATTGCCAATATAGCTGGAAACTTTAATGTTGAAAATTATACTGGGCATGTAAGTTCAAGTTTATGGTCGGGATCTTTAAGTGCCTCTATAGATGCAACAGGAGCACAAGGACCAGCACCTAGCCAACTTAAATTTACAGTTCCTTTCCAAGGCGGTGATGATGGTTTAGCACCATTTATAGATAAAAAAATAGGTCAATATATAACTAATACAAATTTATATGGATTTAATTTAAGTGCAACAGGAGAAGCAGGATATAAAGGATATAAAAAAGCAATAGATATACTTTCAAATCAAGACGAATATGATATTAATATGTTAGCATTACCAGGAGTAATACATTCATTACATCCTTTAGTTACAAATGCAGGTATTGATATGTGTGAAACTAGAGGAGATGCTTTTTATGTAATGGATTTATGTGAACAAGAACATTCAGTAGCTACTGCTGTGTCAAAAGTAGCAGGTTTAGATACTAATTATGCTGCCGTTTATTATCCATGGGTTAAAGTACTTGATACTGCTAGAAATAAACCAGTATTAGTACCACCTTCAGTAATTGTACCTGGAGCAATAGCTCAATCAGATAGAATAGGAGCAGAATGGTTTGCACCTGCAGGTTTAAATAGAGGAATTTTAGGTAATGTAATAGAAACTAAAATAAGATTAAATCAAGCTGAAAGAGATCAATTATACAATGAAAAAATTAACCCAATAGCAACATTCCCACAAACAGGAGTTTGTATTTGGGGTCAGAAAACATTACAAGAAAGATCAACAGCATTAGATAGAATTAATGTTAGAAGATTATTAATTGCTCTTAAGAAATTTATAGCAAGTGCTTCTAAATATTTAGTATTTGAACAAAATACATTGCAAACAAGAACTAGATTTTTAAATATAGTAAATCCATATTTAGAATCAGTTCAACAACAACAAGGTTTATTTGCTTTTAGAGTTGTAATGGATGAAACAAATAATACACCAGATGTAGTAGATAGAAATCAATTAGTAGGACAAATTTTCTTACAACCAGCTAAAACAGCTGAATTTATAATATTAGATTTCAATGTATTACCAACAGGAGCTACATTCCCTGTATAAAAAGTTAAAAAGTATTATATTTATAATAAAATAATAAAACTATATAAAAAAAGATAAAAGATGGCAATATTAGAAACAAATCAAATGATGTTTACCGCTTTTGAGCCTAAATTACAAAATAGGTTTTTACTAGACATTGACGGTATCCCAGCATATTTAATAAGAACAACTGGTAGACCTAGTGTAACATTTGGGGAAGTAGTTCTTGATCATATCAATGTTAAAAGAAAACTTAAAGGTAAAGCAAATTGGGAAAATATCACAATGGATTTATATGATCCAGTAACCCCTTCAGGAGCACAAGCTGTCATGGAATGGGTTAGATTGTCACATGAATCAGTTACAGGTAGAGATGGTTATTCAGATTTCTATAAAAAAGATATTAGAATTCATACTTTAGGTCCTGTAGGAGATGTTGTTGAAGAATGGATTTTAAAAGGAGCATATTGCCAATCAGCTAATTTTGGTACTATGGATTGGACCAGTAGTGAACCTGCAAATATTAATATTACAGTCGTAATGGATTACGCTATTTTAAATTATTAAAAATGAAAATAAATAAACTTAAACAAATTATAGAAAACGAACTTAAAATTTTAAAAGAACAAGGTGCAGGTCCTAGACCTACCGGTCCTGTTTCTACTATGGGAATAACTGGAGGAACTTCTAGTGCTGGAGGGGTAACCCCAATGGATGCATCTCCCGGTCAAACAATGGGAATGGGAAGTTCTAGTACTGGAGGAGTTAATCCAGGACCAGGAATTGCTGGCGTAAGTCAAGCATGTATGAGTGCAATAGTTAATGCAGGAAGAATGGCATCACAAGCGAAAACTTCTCGAATGAATGAAAATCAAATGCTATCAGAAAATATTATTAAACGTTTTAGAGGTGCTATTAAAAAAGTTTTTACTAATTGTGGAGAACTATATGATGAATCGGGAGGACCAGTAGGAACTTAATATAATTAAATTTTAAATAAAAAAGGCGCTTATTTTAGCGCCTTCTTTATTCTACATATATGTATATCCGAACTAGTTTTATAAATTAAATTAATAACGTTATGGAAAAACAACCACAATTCCCCGCTGAGGAAGTTTCATTACCTTCTAAAGGCTTACTTTACTCAAAAGATTCACCTTTAAGTAAAGGAAAAATCGAAATGAAATATATGACAGCACGTGAAGAAGATATTCTTACAAATGCTAATTATATTAAAAATGGTGTAGCAATTGATAAATTATTACAATCTCTTATTGTAACTCCTAATGTAGATTATAGTTCTATATTAGTAGGTGATAAAAATGCATTAATGATTGCTGCTCGTATTTTAGGATATGGAGCAGAATATGAAATTAAAAAAATGCACCCTGAAACAGGTATAGATACTAAAGGTACTATTGATTTATCTAAAATTGAAGATAAAGAATTAGATGAATCCTTAGTTATAGATGGTAAAAATGAATTTAATTTTACTTTACCTACATCTAAGCTTAATATAACTTTTAAATTATTAACCCAAAAAGATGAAAGAAAAGCAGAAAAAGAAGTAGAAGGAATGCAAAAACTTAAAAAAGCACCATCTGAGGGAACTATAAGATTAAAGCATACTATTTTATCTATAAATGGTGATTATGATACAAAAACTATCAGAGATTTTATAGAAAATAATATGTTAGCAAGAGATGCTAGGGCATTAAGACAATATATTAATGAAGTACAACCAGGTATTAATATGGAAGTTGATGTTGAATTTAAAGATGGATACATTGAATCTAATGTAAATCTGCCCATCAGCTTATCGTTTTTTTGGCCTGACTCCGGAATATAGGAACATATTATTTACTCAGATTCACGATCTAGTGTACCATGGCGGAGGTGGTTTTAAACACGAAGAAGTATATAATATGCCGACCTGGATGAGAAAGTTTCATTTAGAAAAAATAAAACAATTTTTAGAAGAAAAATATGAAAATGAAAAACAACAAGTTAGTAAACTTAAACCCTCTTCTAAACCTATTATGGGACCTAATATAACTCCCTCATCAACATACAATTTTAAAAAGTAAAAGGTATCATAGATACCTTTCTTTTTTATATATTTATAATAAACAATATAATTATGGCAACACCAGGAGATAAATTAAACCAAGCAGGAGACGATCTTACCTCAAAAATGGAGGGACTTTCGGCATCAATGAGATTTACTATAGGTAATGTTGATATGTTAGGTGAAAGACTAAAAGTATCATCAAAAGAGTTTTATTCTTTAGTAGAAGCTTCTAATCAATTCGAAAAAAGCTTATCTCAGAATAAAGATATGATGGATAAAATCGTAAGTGGTGAAATGGACTTAGCTAAAGCTAAAGAAATTGCTCGAAAAAGCCAAGAAAAAAGAAATAAGATGCTAAAACAAGCTGAAAATCTCCAAAAAAAGCTTGATACAATGCATCAAAGGGGAAGCCGAAAACAAAAACAAGATTTAAAAGATCAAATTAACCTTTTAGTATCTAAAGCTAAAACAGAAAAAAAACACATGGATACAGCTGTTAGTACTGCACAAAAAGGTCAAAGTAAGTTATCAAGAGGTTTAAGCGGTATAGGAAGGTTTCTTAATAATAAAGTCTTTCAGGGAGCAGGAAAAGGATTTGAAGGTATGGCAGCAGGTGCAAGAAAAGCAAAAGTAGGAATGAAAGGAGCTACAGGATTTATGGGTAAATTTATGGTTTTAGCTAAATCATTTGCAAGAGCTAACATATTTGGTTTAATAATATCTGCTGTTGCTTTTATAGTAAAAGCTGTTTTACAAATAAATCAAGAAGTTGCTCAAATTGGTAGAAATTTAGGTATTTCAGCTGATCAAGCACGAAAAGTCAGACAACATTTTGTAAATGTAGCAGCAGACGCTGCTAGATTAGGAATAGAATATACTGATATATTAGATGCTCAACAAGCTTTAAATAGTTCTTTAGGAACATCTGCTACTATGATTAGTGGTGACATATTAATCGGTATGGCTGAGCTAACTAAAAGAATGAAATTATCTACAGAGGCTGCTGTAGGGTTTGGAAAAATAGCTTTAGCAACAAGAAAAACTACAGAACAAATAACAAAAGCTACAATAGAAGGAGCAAATGCAGCTGCTAAAGATTTTGGAGTTAGAATTGAGTTCCCTAAATTATTAGAAACTGTAGGTAGAATTTCAGGAAGAGTAAGACTTATATTTGCTGATAACATGAAACTGATGGGAGAAACTGTTGCTAGTGCTCAGTTACTAGGTTTAACTATGAAAGATATAGAAGCATCTCAAAGTTCTTTATTAAATTTTCAAACATCTATAGAAAAAGAAATGAAAGCCGAATTATTTTTAGGTAGACAAATTAATTTAGAAAGAGCCAGATTAGCAGCACTTACGAATGATTTTAAAACTCTAACAGAAGAAATAACAAGAGAAGCAGGTGATTATGTAGATTTTATGAGCATGAATGCTCTTCAACAAAATTCAATAGCAGAAGCTTTAGGTATGAGTGCAGATCAAATGGCAGACATGCTTTTACAACAAGCAGATTTAAATGCCTTAAAACAAAAAGCATTAGAGCAAGGAAAAGATGAAATAGCAGCTAATTTATCTCAAATGTCTGTTCAAGAAGCATTTTTAGCTTCTATGGAAAAATTAAAAATTATAGTAATAAACATGCTAGGAAAAATAGAAGATTTTGAATTAAGTAGAACAATGAGTGCTTTATTAGGTTTTGGGTTTAAAAGAACAAAACTATTTGATGGAATGACTGAAAAAATGGAAGGTATAGGAGAAGCTTCATCTATTAATAAAGACACATCTATATATGGAGATAATCAATTAACAGGACAAGCAATACCTATAACGAATGATTTTAGTTTAGGTGGACTTAAATTAAGAACTAATCCATTAGATACTTTTACATTAGTAGGAGGAACTGCAATGGATGGAAGACCAGCAAATCCACCAATGCAACAAGAAAATCAAATGAATAGTACCTTTGTAGTAAGACAAGAAAAATGGGATACTGTTAATTTTGATTTTGATACAACAAAATTTTCATATTAATGCAAAAAAATAAAAATACTTTATATGTATAATAAAATAATTAATAAAAATAAATTACCATGGCAGGATTATTAGAAAAACAATCGTTATTTGATAGACATAATAGAAATGAATTAGGAAATGCTGTAGGAACAGCTAGTCCATCAGCAGGAAATTATTTTGCTAGTGAAGGTCAATCTATTAATTCTCCATTTGTATCTGAAACAGGAGATCATATGGTAGATTTACTTACAGGAAATGTAACAACTGAAAATGTCCCTGGAGGTATGACATATTTAGCTGCACCTTCATTAGGTGTACCTCCTGCTCATTTTCAAGATTTATATCCTGGAGGTACAGATACTTTTTCAGGACAACCTATGAACTCTGCTTTAGGACAATTTGGAGGTCCTTATATAAATCAAGGTCCTTGTACTACTGGGGGTGGTTTATGTTAAAAATCACTTTAAATGGCTGTAACTTCGTTAATAGAGCTACTAACAAACCCTGATGCATTTAATGTAGGGATAAATTATGGTGGTGATGTAGGTTTAGTTCCTAATCGTAATCTTCAATATGGAGGACCTTCTAAATCTATTAAAAATAAAGTTACATCAACAAATGGAATTGAAAGAGAAGTACCTTCTTACCACCTTATAAATAGAGTAGATTTTAATTATGAAGATCCAGAAGCAGATCCTACATTTAATTATGCAGGAGAAAAATCTCATTTTGGAAATAATACTGATTTTTTATTTAGGGGAGGAATAAGTACAAATATAGACAGAAGAAGAATTGATTTTAAAAGAATTTCTAATTTTTTATATAATTCTCCTAAAGGAGCTCAATTTCTTATAAGACAAACTGGTTTACAACTTTTAAATCCTCAAATAAATGAAAAAATTTATAACGTTGGAGCTAATACTTTACTTTCAGTAGTAGGATCTGGTTTAGTAAATCTAAAAAGAGCAGGATTATTTCCTAAATTTGTAGGTAATGATTCAACTGATGGATTACTTTCAGATCTTTTAGGAGAAATTCCTGCAAATCCAATAACTAATGATGATGGTTATATTGGTCTTAAGGGAGCAAAAGCTCTTTTAGACATAGGTAATAAATATGGTTTAGGAGACCCAGGTCGTAAAACTCCTGCAGATTTTTTTTCAGCTGAAAATTTATTAGGAGGAAATTTAACTGATCCTTTTCAAGATGAAATTCCTTATAATGCTGAATTACCTGCTCATAAAAGAGATGTTATATCTTTACAGCGTATTGTTTATAAAAGACCTGGTGAATATGGAAGTATAGATGAGACTTTTAATCAGGGAGAAGATTTTGTTCCTTTTAAATTTGAAGTAATAAATTCAAATAATGTTACACATTCTAAAATTATACAATTTAGAGCATATCTTGAAACTTTAGGAGATAATTTTTCTGCAACACATAATAATATTAGTATGAATGGTAGAGGTGAAACTTTTTATACTTATAAAGGTTTTATGAGAAAAGTAAGTATTACCTTTAAAGTAGCTGCTAAATCAAGATATGAAATGAAACCTATTTATCAAAAATTAAATTATTTAGCTGCTCAAACAGCACCTAATTATTCTAAATTTGGTAGGATAAGGACTCCTTATATGAGACTAACTGTAGGTGATTATTTTAAAAGAGTTCCAGGTATTGTAACTAATGTAAATATTAATTGGATGAAAGAATATCCTTGGGAAATTAGATTAGATCCTGAAGGATTAGATAAACAAATGAAAATATTACCACATGTATTAGATGTTACTTTTAACTTTACTCCTATTCATGACTTTGTACCAGATAATCAAGTTGATACCCCATTTATAGGACTAAATAGATCATATCCATCTGAAGCAAATTGGATTCCCGAAAATGAAGATTACAGCGATCTTGATTATAGTGAAGAACTTGATTTTATAGATGTTGAACCTGAAGAAGAAGAAGAAGAAACTTTAGAAGAATTAGGAATTGAAGAAGAAGCTAAAGATCCATCAGATGAACCTACAATAACTTATACAGTAAAAAGTGGAGACAGTTTAAGTAGAATAGCATCTAAATTTGGAGTATCTAGATGGCAAGACATAGCGGAAGCTAATGGTATTAATGGAACTATAATACATCCAGGACAGGTTTTAGTTATTCCATCTACAACTAACTAAAATATAAAAAAATGAGAAATAGAGTAAATTATGTAAATGTCTTAAAAACACCTAGTACTCCTAGGCATTTTAAACCTCTTAAATATCCTGAAATTCCTTTAAGCATAGATGATATATATGTTAAAACTGTTTCTGGAGATAGACTTGACTTATTAGCAAATCAGTTTTATAATGATACTAGGTTATGGTGGATAATAGCAACTGCTAATATGAATGTAATTAGAAGAGATAGCTTTAATTTAAAAGCAGGATTAGAAATAAGGATACCTGCAGATATTCAAGATATATTAAGTAATTTTGAATCATTAAACAATACTAATGGGTTATAAAATATGAGTACAATTAAAGGAATTTTTGAACCTTTTGCTAGATATGTTAAAGATCAGCTAGAACTTAGAAAAAAAATACTTTCTAATAGTACTACTCAAACTATCACTAAACGTAAAAGAATTAATTCAGAGTTATTTTTTGCATATTCAACGGAAAAACAATGTACTATTAGAATGATGTCTGGTGTTGATTTAAAACCAGACCCACATGGTAGATATAATTTATTAGAACCAAATGAACAATATTTAAAAGGTAGAGATGGTTCGGGTTTAGCTAGACAATATATTTTAGAAGGAGGAACTCGATACTATGATGATAAAATCAAATGGGGATGGAGAGGAGGTTTTACTACAGGTTTAAAATCAGATAATGATTTATATGCTTATGCTTATGGTGACCCTAATGTTAGAGCAGATGCGGATGAAGCAGATTTTGGAACAGTACCTATGCCTGGTATTAAAGATGCTGAAATTAGAACAAAATCTGATACTGGAGCTCTTAGAGAAGCTAAAGTTAATTTTGTGTGTTTTAATAAAAGACAATTAGATGTTTTAGAATTATTATACATGAGAGTTGGATATGTAGTATGTTTAGAATGGGGGTGGAATCCATATATTAGTAATTCAGAAACTAGAGAAACTAATGATTTTACTGTAAAAAATGATTTTTTTAACAAAAATAAAACTATTGAAGATATAAATGAAACAATTAGAAAACATAAAATTGAATCTGGAGCTAATTATGATGGTTTTATAGGATATGTAAAAAATTTTACATATAAAGCTAGAGAAGACGGAGGATATGACTGTACAACAGAAATTATAGCTCATGGTGAAATTTTAGAAAGTTTACAATCACCTGCTGTAAAAACAAATAAAAAAATAGAAACTGTAGAAGACCCTATAGTAGAATATGAAGATAGATTTTTATTTTATTTAAGATCTATAAAAGCTACTTTAAATGGTGCTGGAGAACAGTTTTTTTTATCAAGATTTATGAGTAGTGCTGATGATGGACAGTTATTATCTTTAGATGGAGGAAGTGCTGTAAATAATTATTCTCATAAATTAATTCCTCCTCAAACAACTTTTAAAATAGGAGGTCAAGTAATTGATATACCAGGAGGTGCTTATGATGTATCAGGAGGAACAAATTATGCAGATAGTTTTTATAGTAGAAGGCAAAATTTACAAGATTTTAAAGCAGGTTATCAAAGTAAATTAAATGATCTTAATGATCCAAGAACAGCTGCTTATTTTCAAAAAACAAGTATAGAGGGGGATATAGCTTCACAAAATATGATTAATGTTACTGAACCTACTAAATATGAAGGAACTGAAAATTTAGTGCCTATGTTTGAAGTTCAAGATCCAAATAATCCAAATGAAACAGTTACAATAGAAGCAAGAATGCCAACAGATGAAGAACTTGGTCAAATGAATCCACAATATGCATCTGATTATTATTTAGATACTGAAGGTGAAATACAATATGGAAATGTTACAGGATTTAACAATTATGGTCAAAATTCAGCTTTACAAAGATGGAATTATTATGTTCAGTTAAAAACTCAAGAGTTAAATTTAAATAGCCCAGTAGATTACAGATTAGGATTTAGAGATCTTGTAATGCTATATCATTATATAAATAAAAATTCAACACCTAAAGATCTTAAAGATAATGAAAAAGTTTTTGATCCTTTATCTACAAATGGTTTTGAATCTATATTAGGAGGTGCTATTTTAAAACAAACAGTAAAATATAATGCTTCTTTATCTTCGGGTCCTGGATACACACTTAAACCAAAAGAAGGTGATGATATGGAAAAAAGTTCCCATATATATGATTCAGGATATAGAAGAAATATTTATGTTAGATGGGATCTTATATGTCAAATGTTAAACCATTTATCTCAAAAAGATTTACATGAATTATCATCAACTATAGATAGTTTATATGATATTAAGGACCCCAACCAAAGAGGTTTACAAACCCCTCTTGTTGAATTTACTTATGCAGGTCCTAATCAAAGAACTTGGAATAATAATAGACCAGAAGATGGAAGATCTGAAGCAGTAGTACCAAATGTAGGAAGACTTTATTATTTAGGGTATGGTCCATGCCGCAATACTTTAGCAGACCCAGCATATGCTAGTACATCACCTGAAGAGTTAAAAGATAAATATCATCCTGTTATAGGAAATAGTTTTAATGAAAGAGTATGCTTATTACCCCATATGGCTATATTTGATGATATGTTTGACAATGACAAATTAAAACATCAAAAAGGAATCGAAATAAAATCAACAGGAGCAACATATACAGATTATGGATTTGCAAAAGAAAGAGAAGAAAGAGTAGGATTTAATACTATTAGTTCTTTTAAAACAGAACAACCAGCTAGAAATATGAGAAATAGTATTGGTTTTATTTATTTTAATTTAGATTTTTTAATAAGTACATATGAATCTTTACGTTTAAAAAGTACTTCTGGAGAAAGATTAATATCTAATAATGCAGGAGTTGCGATAGGAACACTTAAAATAGAAAATATAACTTTAAATAAAAAATTTGCTTTATTTGATTATGTTAAAGAATTATGGGAGGGTGTAAATGATGTAACTGCTAATTATTATAATTTTAAAGTATTTACAGAACATGAAAAAGCTAATAAAATAAAAATTGTAGATATGAGATTATCAGGATTACCTGATGAAGATGATTTATATGAATTTGAACCTCAAGGTTTAAAATCAATAACAAGACAATTTTATTTTGATTCTAAAATAGATGCTGATATAGCTTCAGCCATTTCTATAGCGGCACAAGCTCCTAATAGTCAACAATCTTTAGAATCTTTATCATTTAAAGCTTTTCATAAAGATATTAAAAGTAGATTTAATAATATAAATGCTGATGTAGATACTGATGAAATTAGAGAAAGACAAAAAGAAAAATTAAAATCAGAAATTTTAGATTTAAATAAAACATATACTAATTTAACTTATTATTTACAAAGACTAAAAGCTGGAAATTTTGGAGGTAATTTTCATATAATAACTCCTGATCAAGGAATAAAACAAGCTGTAGAATTTATAGATTTAAGACGTAACATTTTAAATAAATACCCTTTATATACTATTAGTGAAACATTAGAAAAAAAAGCTCACCCTAAAGCAGGTCAATGGAGAGAAGGTACTACAACAGATGATGAAGCAATTATCCCTTTACAATGTAGTTTTAAACTAGATGGTATATCAGGTATGATTCCTTTACAATTATTTAAAATACATAAAGATAAATTACCTTTTGGATATCAAAGAGATAATATAGCATTTGTAACTAGTACTGAAAGCCAAACAATAACAGCTGATCAAGATTGGACTACTGATATAACAGGTAAATTTGTTTTACTTAATAAAAATCCTAATAATAGTGGTGTTAATAATATTCTTGATGAACAAGAACCTAATGCAACAACTGAAGTTTTAAATAACCCAGAATTTGATATAGCTTTTAATCCATATGCTGATTTTGTTAGAGAAGTTTCTCAGCTTTACGGACATCAAGAAAATGATTATTCAAAGAGTAGTCCTATTGGTAATGGAAAAGGTGACTTAGTAAGTGAAGGTTATTATGATGGTGAGTTATCTAGTCATGACGATATAAAACCAGAAATGGCAGCTATAGCAGTAATCCTTATGGGATGTATGAATAGTGAAAGTTATTGTAATGATATAGTTTGGGGACCAGGTAAGTGGGGTAAACATGAAGATGACTATTCATCTAGTGGAGGTACCTATGATGTAAATGGTAATTTTATCACAACTATGGACATATCTGAACGAAGTAGACAAGCACAAGCTCTTTTTGATTCATTATTTGAAGTTGATCAAACAGATGAAGAACAAGTAAAGGCAGCTGCAAAATATGAAGAAGAACAAAAACGAAAACAAGAAATAGCTGCAGCTAATAAAACAGCTGATTATGTCTATGAAAATGGTAATCGTTTAAAAGATGTAAAACTTACATGGACCGCAGGTAATGATAAAGAACATCAAAAACCAAAATATAAAAGATCAAGACATAGAGATGGTCAAGGATTAGATTTTATATTTAGAAGTCCTTCACCTCGAATAACTAGTGATCTTTATGGAGATGGAGAATCTTGGGATCCTAAACCAAAATTATATAATAATGGATTTGTTGATTGGGACTCTGTTATTGCAGAAGAACAAAGTTCAGGTTTTAAAAAAGCTTGGAGTAATCCCGATGTATGGAAAACAGGTCAACACCATGTACATCCTAAACATGTATACCCAATACCAGAACCCGAAAAATTTTATAATGAAGAGAGACAAAAACAAGATCAAACTAGATGGGCATTTGTAAAAGCATATATGGATAGAGGACGTTTTGAAACTAGATTAGAATATACTCTGCCAGAGGCTTATGGTAATTTTTTTGAACCAAGCAAAGATAGTGCTGTTCTTTTAAATTCTATGTATAAATTATGTTGTTTTTTAAGAATAATATTTCCTAATCTTATATTTATAGATGAATATAGAAAACCTGGAAGAACAGCTACAGGTCTTCATTGGCATATTAGTGGATGGCATGGAAAAACTACACCTGTTTGTACCGTAGATAGAGCAAAATCAACAGGAGGTAAAATATGGGTTAATGAAATATATGGAGGACAAGGAGGATATGTACCAATTCAGGGAACAAGAAATGACATTTTAGTAGGACAATAAAATATAATGTATATACCTAATTCCAAAATACGAAGAAAGACAACAACAGATTCAATAACTTTTGTTTCTAAAAATAAAAAAACACCCTATAAAGGTCCTTATATAGAAACTACTAATGGAAAATTTTATGCAGGACATGATAACACTAGAGTAGGATTTGAATTAGAAAAAACATCCCCTAAATATTCTACAGCAACATTTAAAAAATTTGGATTATCAAAAGGAACACGAAAATATAACATTATAAATAAAGGAGTTAAAGCCCAATTACAACACACTAATACACCATCAACATTTAAACCATCACCTACTGAAATAGAATATAATAAAGGTTTTATGATTAGATATTTTTTTAAAAGAATTAATGGAAATCTTTTTCAAGAAACAAATAAAACTGTATATGATTCTATTTATAAAAGAGAAAACAAATATGATTATAATCTATATGAAATAGGTTCTTTAAGATGGTATATTACAGGGACTGATGTACATGCTTTAAATGCCCAAATTTTAAAAAAAGCAGAATTATTATATCCTAATATAACTTACTTATTCCCTATATTAAATGAACATTTAAGAGCAGATGAAAAAGGTAAAGAAAATCTTATAACTCCGGGAGGTGAATTATATTATGCTAGTGGTAAAGAATATGTAGGCCCCTATCATATTCACCCTACAAAAGGACCTATGGTAGGAGCAGAACATGTTTCATCTCCCCATGATTACTTAGATCCAATAACTGAGTTATCTACTATCACGGAAATGACTAGTTCTTACCAACAATCAACACCCCCTCCTACTGAAACAACAATAATACAAGGAAGTGGAGGATCTGGTGGAGGTTATTAGATAGTTTTTTATATTGAGGTAAAATGGTTTTATGTATTGGCTTATTGAAAACAAAGAACAATTAGATTTTTTAATTAATAGTGGGTATGATGAGGGCTTTATTGACGTAATCCCAAAAGATCATGTAAAACATCCAACTATTAATGATATTTCCTTATTGTATATTAGACCAATAAATGCAACTAAAGGCTACATTGTATGTATTGACCATGAAGAAGCATTTAACGTTGATTCTACGTTATTAGACACGTTACTTAATAAGTTTAAAACATTATATTGTAGAGATAAAAAGGAATTATTACATTATTTTCCTCTAAAAACTCTTGTCGACATAAATACATTCCCTAATACATATATACGTGAAAATACCACAACTCATAATATATTTTACTATAAACATAAAGATAAACAAGATGTTAATACTTTAATTCCTATAGCAAAACATTATGAAATGTGTGAGATATATTACGATTATCAAAAAGATTTTATTAAAACAAAATTAACTAAATATGAGCAATTTTTTAACAATAAAGTATCAGTGGTTTTCAACGCAATCGAAAGAAGTGGAATACAAATTCATCCCGAACGATTCAAAGAACACTTTTATGATGAAAAAGGACCCAAGGTATACACTCAATATAACTTAAAAACATTAACAACTAGACCAAGTAATAAATTTAAAGGAGTAAATTATGCAGCACTTAATAAAGAAAATGGATGTAGAAAATCTTTTCTACCGAGCAATAGTAAATTTTGTGAGATTGATATCAGTGCCTATCATCCTAGCTTGTCTTGCCGCCTCATTGATTATAATTTCCCCAGTGTGGATATTCACGATCATATGTCGAAACTTTACGGAGTAAGCTATGCTAAATCGAAAGAATTAACATTTAAACAATTATATGGGGGTGTATTTAAACAATACGAACATCTGGAATACTTTAAAAAAATAAAAGAGTATATACATAATATGTGGCTCGATTTTTATGAGGGAGAGGAGATTGTATGTCCTATTTCAAATTATGTTTATCAAAGAGATTATTATAAGGAAATGAATCCGCAAAAATTATTTAATTATTTGTTACAAAACTTGGAGACGTCAATGAATGTTTGTATACTGTGGGATATATTTTGTTTATTAAAAGGTAAAAAAACAAAATTAGTATTATATACATATGATTCGTTTTTATTTGATTGGGATGAGAAGGAAAAAGATTTAATAGATCATATTAAACTAGTATTTAAAAAATATAAATTTAACATAAAAATAAAGCAAGGTTATGACTACGATTTTTGAACCCGTTTCTAGTATGTATAACACGAATTATGATGTTATAAAAAACATTCAAAATATTGGTGATTTGAATAATAAATTATTCTGTACATTTACGAATCTTGAAAATTTAGATGTTTTACTTGAAGAAATTCAATCTAAATATACTATTATCTATAATAAATTATTTGTTTTAGAAATAGTAGGTAAAGATGAATACGTTATTACTTATAATGTAGATCAAGGAAATATACATACCATCCCAGAAAATACTATTCTAGTTCATAGAAAAAAAGAATCAAATACTTTATATACTATTAATGCTTTAAATGAATTAATTAAAAAGCTTAATGGAGGAGTAGTTGATACTAGTTACCAAGTTGATTGGCAACATTATAGAAATTGTATTTTATTAACTCAACATAATGAGTTAAATCAATTAAATACAAAAATTTATAAAATAATTGAAATATAGTTTGGCTCCCTAAAATTGAGTCATTATATTAGTGTTACATTTAAAAAGTTATAAAAATTATGGATTTATCAATGCTTAAACAGAAGTTGGACACACTCCAACAAAAACAACCCCAAGGTCAAAAACGAGATTATAGTTTAACGTTTTGGAGACCTACGGTTGGAAAACAACAAATTAGAATTGTGCCTAGTGCTTTTAATTCTAAGAACCCATTTACAGAACTTAAGTTCTATTATGGCATAACCAATAAAGTTATGATTTCACCATTAAATTTCGGTGAAAAAGACCCAATAGCTTTATTTGCAGGTAAACTTAGAGAGGAATATAATAAAGAAAATTATGTCTTAGCTAAAAAATTAGACGCAAAAACACGTATTTTTGCACCTGTAATTGTTAGAGGAGAGGAGGATAAAGGTGTTAGGTTATGGCAATTCGGAAAATTAATTTATGAAGAATTACTTTCATT
>VTLG01007152.1_pt1 | contig 18998 bp, 16 predicted proteins | sample 4694571 | NCBI WGS metagenome assembly VTLG01 (sample SAMN12604809, study PRJNA352737) | marine metagenome | biome: ENVO:00000447; feature: ENVO:00000209|ENVO:00000569|ENVO:01000036; material: ENVO:00002151; isolation source: viral sequences binned using virsorter ...
GCTTTCTACGATGCAGCTGCTGCACTAGACGAGAAAGGAGTAAGCTCTGAAGGACGTGTTGCTGTGTTGAACCCAAGACAGTACTACGAATTAATACAAGGTGTTGGTTCTAACGGTCTTATCAACAGAGACACACAAGGTACTGCGTTACAGTCAGGTAACGGAATCATTGAAATTGCAGGCATCAAGATCTACAAGTCAATGAACATTCCATTCTTCGGCTCATACGGTACTAAGTACGGTTCTGCATCTGCAACAAACCCCGGTGTAACAAGCCCCGGAAACGTAGGATCATTCGTTGGTGAAACAGCTGAAGACGGTAGAGCTTCTGTAACTGGTATCAACAACAACTACGGTAACTCATCTGACTTCGCTAACAGCTGCGGACTTATCTTCCAAAAGGAAGGAGCCGGTGTTGTAGAAGCTATCGGACCACAGGTTCAGATTACTTCTGGTGACGTTTCAGTTGTGTATCAAGGTGATGTAATCCTAGGTAGACTCGCAATGGGAGCAGACTTCTTAAACCCTGCTGCTTGCGTAGAGCTAATCGCTGGTGCTGCTACTGGATCTACAGGTAACGCTGCATTCGGTACAACATACCCAGCTAACGGTTAATTTTTATTTTTTATACGGGAGCTTCGGCTCCCCTTTTTTATTATGCCTTTTCCAACCACAAATGCAACACAAGAGTTGCCAGCTATAAATCAAATACTTACATCCTGTGGTCAGGCTCCTGTAACTACACTAGACCAAACCAACCCGGAAGTTGCGATTGCCTATGCTACCCTGTTACAGGTGTCACGAGAGGTACAATCTGAAGGATGGACTTTCAACAAGGAGTACCACTACGAAATGTCTACCAATGACGATAAAGAAATCGTTATTCCTAATAATATAATTCAGATTAAGTTATCAGAAAACTCACAGAATACAACTTATGATGGAATTAGAAGAGCTGGTAAACTATACGATAGACAGAATCACACATTTAAATGGGAATATACTCCACTAGAATGTGATATTGTATGGGAGTTTGATTACATAGACTTACCAGAACCAATACAAAATTTTATAACAGCCAGAGCTGCAACTATAGTATCTGGTAGAATAGTAGGAGATGATGCCCAGTATGCACGTCTACAACAACAAGAAGTACAGTCCAGAGCACTAGCTATGGAGTATGAAACACAACAGGGACAGTTTACTATGTTCGGTCATCCACAAGGACAGCAAGCCTACTATCAAAGTTACCAACCATTTCACGCTTTACAACGATAATGCCAGCAGTTACTCAGCGAGTTGAAGATTATCTTGGTGGAGTATCTAGACAATCTGATGATAAGAAACTTCCCGGTCAAGTCGAGGAGTGTATCAACGGCTACCCTGATCCAACCTTTGGTCTTACAAAAAGACCGGGGTTTCAGTGGTTAGGAAATCTAGGTACAGGCACCACATATGACAACTCTAAATGGTTCTTTATATCTAGAACTGACACAGAAAAATATATAGTATGTATCACACCAGCAACATATAACAATGCTACTCCTCCAGCTCTTACAGCTAATGGAACAATAGCAGCATGGAACGCTGTTACTTTTGCACAATGTAACGTATACTTTGATGCCCTACCTTGGGCAGCTAGTCAAGCATACGCTGTAGGAGACCTTGTACAGAACGATAGTGGTAAAGTGTACCAATGTGACACAGCTGGTACTTCAGCCGCCTCTGGAGGCCCTACAGGCACCGGAGCTGACATACAGGACAACACAGCTAGATGGGATTATCTACACAGTGGACAATCACAAGCATATTTAACAGGTACACGTACACAGTATGATGCGTTAACAATACAAGATAAATCAATTATTGTAAATAAGGCTATTAAAACTGCTATATTACCAGCTCCTACATTTAATGCTAATAGACAAGCGACTATAAAACTAGTCGGTATTTCAGCTTCTACTAAATATAATGTTTCTATAAACGGAACTGCTATTTCTGAGTATACATCTGGAGCTAATACTACATACGATCAAGTTTTAACTGAACTTAAATCACGTATTGTTGGTTTAAATATAACAGGAATAACTGGTCCTGATATTAAGAAAACAAAAGATAGTTTACATATTACTAACACTGCGGCTAGTTTTACAATTACTGCTTCTGGCGGTCAGTATGCTAACCAGTTAACTTTCTTTCAAGATCAAGTACCAACTCTAGAAGAGTTACCAGCAGAAAGTAAACATGACCATGTTGTAAAAATTATTAACAGCGGTTCATTAACTAAAGCTTTTTACTTAAAATACATTGCAGAAGATGGAATTAAAGGACCCGGATACTGGGCAGAAACATTAGCTCCTGACACTTCTACAGGTCTAGATAACTCTACTATGCCACATGAGTTATTAAATGTAGCTACAAACACATTTGTTTTTCAACGTGCTTCATTTAAAGCTCGTCAAGTAGGGGATGATGATACTAACTCTCACCCATCATTTGTTGGTAGATCTATAACTCAGGCTTTCTTTCATAATAATAGATTAGGATTTTTATCTGGTGATACTGTGTCGATGAGTCAGTCATCTGATTTCTTTAACATGTATTTTACATCAGGTCAGACTGTTACAGATGCAGATCCTATTGACTTAAGTGCAAGTACAGTTAAACCTGTTGCACTTCATAGTGTACTTCCATCTACTCAAGGTCTTGTACTATTTAGTGCTAACCAACAGTTTTTGATGGGATCTACTGAAGGTATACTTACACCAACAAAAACAGTAATTCGTACCATCGCAAACTATGAGATGGATACCGAAATAAATCCTGTTGATACTGGTACTACAATTAACTTTATTAGTAAAACACCAAGTTACACTAGAGTCTTTGCTATGGTTACACGTGGAGAAAACGAAAACCCACAGGTAGCTGACATAGGAAAAGTAGTAAACGAATGGATACCAGCTAACATGGATACTATGATAGCTAGTGCACAGAACCAGTTTATTGCATTTTCCGGACAGAGTAGTAAATACATATATTTATTTAGACAGTATGCTGAAGGTAAAGAAATATTATTACAAACATGGTTTAACTGGGAAGCACCCGGTACTGTACAAACTATAGCATCAGATTCTGATGAACTGTTTGCTGTAACTAAACAACAAGGTGGACAATTAACTCTTAGTAAAGCTAGTCTAAGTCAAAGTCCAGAAGATGCTATTATTGTTAACAATGATGGTCAAAGACTAAACCCATGTATTGACCTATATGCTCCAGCTAGTTCTGTTACATTTGACACAGCTGGTGAATTTTCTAAATGTTTTATACCTTATACCGATGCTACAGATTTAACACCTGTTATTATTATTAAAGGTACAACTGCTACAGGTCAGTTTATTGAATCAGGTTTTACAATTACACCTGAGCGTGTTGTTGAAAGTGGTAACACATATTTTAAAGTTCCATTTAAAGACTTGTCAAGTATTGCTAGCGATGTTATAGTAGGATATAAATATGATTTTGATATTATATTACCTAAAACTTACTATAGATTAGATGAAGAAATGAAGAGCAGTGACTTTACTGCAAATCTTACAATAGCTCGTATGAAGTTTGGAGTAGGATTATCAGGAGTTATGGGCTTTAAACTCAAATCTAAAGGTATACGTCAAGGTAAACGTGAGTATACAGCTGATGGTACTACTACAGTATATAACTGGATAGATGAAGATTTAAGTTATGTAGATGATGACCAGATAAAAGTTAAACTTAATAATGTGGTAACTACTGCATTTACTGTAGATACTACAAGTGGTACTGTACCTAAGATTACTTTAAATTCACCATCTAGTCAACTTAAGACTCTTAGTGGAGATGGAAGTACTAAAGCATTTGATTTAACTTTTATACCTAATAATTTTGATATTATGAAAGTTAAAATAGGTGGAGTAGAAACTACAGACTTTACAGTTAACGGTCAGTTTATTACTTTTACAAGTGCACCACCACTTGGTACAAATAATATACTTGTATATAATGCTGATAAAATACTTATATATCTTGAAGAGTGGTACAGTCTTAATCCAGTTATTAACGCTGACCAATATCTAGCTAACGATATACCTATTGCAGATCAGACTGTATTTACATTACCTATACACCAGAAAACAGATAACTTTACATTACGATTATTTAATGACTCACCATTCCCTGTCTCCGTTAACTCTATGATGTGGGAAGGAATATACTCACCTAGATTTTACAGGAGGACATAATGTTACCATTATTAGTAGCCGGAGCAGTTGGTTTATACGGAGCTCATAAGCAAAGTCAATCTGCTAAAAACGCAGCAAAAACACAAAACCAAGCAACAGAAGCACAATATAAATATGATAAAGAAGCATGGGAAATGCAGAAACAATCTGCTATTGCAAAGCGAGACTATGCTGTACAAGAAATACAAATTAAAGCTAATAATGAAGCAAAATTAGCTGCGTACAAAGATGCAACTAATTTACAAAATTATAATTATAACTTACAGATACGGAATCAGCAGCAAGATCTGAATGAAAAGATGTATGCTAAGTCTCTTGATATTTTTGATAATCAGATTAGCATAAATGCTGCACAAGAAAAGTCTGCTCGTATGGATGAGAGACGTAAGCTGCATGAAATATCAACACAGAATAGATACGAACAACAAGATGCAATGATAGAAGCCATACAGGCTGAAGGAGCTATCAGAGCACTAGGTCAGACAGGTAGATCAAGAGATAAATTAAAAAGTGTAGCAACTTTACAATCTGCTCGTAAACTAGATTTACTTGACTTATCACTTCAAAATGCCACTTTCGCATCTAATCAAGCAATAAAAGCTATAGGTGTCTCACGAGCTGTATCAGATCTTAATGCTTATGCAAAAAAGATGTTAGATCCCGGTGAAATACCAATGCCTATTCAGCCTATTGCAACACCAATCGCTGATTACATATTCCCACCAGCATTCCAAGATTATGACTTTGGACCTAAACCTATAAAAGGAGCTATGGTATCACCATCTGCTGCTGCCGCTCAAGTATGGGGTTCTTCTATTCAAAGCATCGCTGGTATGGTCGGAGGTTACTACGGACAAAAACTTTTATAAAAAATGAGTACACAAAAATACTACAAGAGGTACGCCTCTGGTGGTCGGTTTAAGAATGAACAACTGGATGACGGCTTACGAGCCATGCAGATTCAATCCCAGAACATTACAAGCCAACTAGAAAATCAACGAAATCAAGCAAATCGAGTTGCTGACCAATTTATAAAAGAGTCAGATAGAGTTGCTAAAGTTGAAGAACAAAACAGGAAATTAAATAGAGAAATATCAGTTGAGTTACCAGAAAAAATGAGAGCTAATGCTCTAAAGCGTAACAATGATATAAATCAAAAGTCAGCCAGAGATCAGATTGCAGAGTATAGAAGACTCGAAGCAGTCTGGGCAAGGCTGACACCTTCCTTAGCTAAAACCTTTGGTGACGCAGCAGGGAATATTGAGAAGTTTATTCAAACAGAAAATGCTGTAGAAAGATTAAGTGATTTAAATGCAAGTGGACAACTTGAAGGTGTTTCACAGTTTTATCATGCGACTTTAAAAGAAGCTGATCTATTAGAATTTTCACAACAACGATATAAATTATATACTGACGCCTTAAAAAATGGAGAGTCAGTAGATAAACTTCAATACAACTACTTAACAGATAAACTTAAAACTCGTAATCCTGTATTTAAAGATCAGTTCACACTTCAGATGAAGGAGAACTTTGATGGTTTTGAAACACACTTTTTAAACCATCTCGAAGAAATGGGTATACCAGTAAACGAAAAGAATGTTGCAAGGCTTTATGAAATTCGTGCTTATGAATTATTAGAACAGTATAATATAAGTCCTGTATCTAAAAATGGTATTGAAATAACCAACCTAATTAGAAAACAAGGACTTAAAAAAGAACAACAGTTTAGATTAGGTAGAGAGTATGAGAGCGAGACACAAGTTATAAATGGTTTTTCTAAAGGCATTAAAGCTTTAAGTTCAGAAAAAATAACACGTGCAGACTTTCAAACTGATAAACAATTTACAGATGCTAAAGAGACAAACTACGATAGAAGAAACGCTTTATTCGTAGATGCTATCACAAGTACAAATGCTAGACCTGTACAGATGAGTGATGGATCTTATGCTGATCCTCTTGTACCTAACACAAGAGCTAACATTGTAGGATGGGCAAAGTCTGAAATGGATAACTATAATGATTTTCAGACTTATTTAGAACATGTATTTGGTGTTACATCTGAACATCCTGATGGATATGTCATACCCGGTGGTACTAAAGACGGAAAGAAACAACGTATCTTCAGTAAGTTTCCTTATCTAAAACAAGAGATAACTGACGATTTTGCTGAGAGATTTGAAAAGAAAAAGGACGTACAAAATACTATAACTAAAGCTAGACAGCAAGCTGAGACACTTCAGTATAAAGACAAAATGGACTCTGGATACTATAAAGAAAATCCAGAAGCATTTTGGGAAGACTGGGAAGCTACAAATGGTAACCCATATGCTAGAGAACTATTTGCTGGTAGTTTAGGTTTTAAAAGTCAATACATAGATGAAAGCACTTTAACTTCTACGATTGTACAACAGTATAAAAATGGCAATATGCGAGAAGTGTATCACGCATGGGCAGCCCTACCTGATGAGCAACAAAAGATAGGATTTATTTATAATGATCTTAACGCTCTTGCTAAATATCATGGTGTAGAGTTTCAAGACTTAGACGACCACATTAAAAAGCTTACAAGTGCTACTATAGAAGAAGTAGAAAAAGACGGAGTTATAGATAAAGCAGCTGGTCCATCAGCATCTACAATGTCAGAATATATGAGATCTGAATTGTTAGCAAGATTTGCAAGAGATCAAAATGGCACACCAGCAGAAAGATATGCACGTGCTAAGGAGTCTATAGATAAACAGTTAGGATACGTTAACGGAGTCTTAGTAAACTTTGATAAAGATGGATATCGTGGGTCTGGTTTATTTAGACAGAAACAAGGTAAGTCTGGTGCAAGTAACAAAGTTATATTTACAAGATTTGCTGGAGAAAACTTTGGTAACATATCTAGTTTTGAAATAGATGCTACATTAGGTAATACTAAAGGGCAATCTAGAGTTAATGGTTTAGTAGACTTAGTTGCTGCTGATATGGCATCTAATAGTCCTACAATTAATAACACTCACTTATATAATTTATTATCAACAGGTACAACTACCAATCCATTACTTAATCAACTGATGAAAAAGAGTACACTTAATGGTGTTCTTAAAGAAGACTTCTTAAATACTCTAAAGAATACAGTAGATGCTGATGCTAGAACAAAGAAAGCAGTTATGCAATGGGGTGCTGATAAGTGGTGTGACCATCAATTAGGACCAGTTGCACGTGGTTTGACTAACGATCAAAAAGCTTTACAGGTATGTGTTGATGTTATTGAACAACAGTTTGATATGCCAGCATGGAAATTTTTATTGAACGCTAAAAATAGAGAATTACTACAGAACTAATGGAAGATGAAACATATGTTCCCGGCCGTATGGTTGAAGAGGAACAAACAAAACCAGCCAAACCTGTATACCCTGCTCCTTTTGGGTACAAGTTTGGTAATAGCTCTGTAGATTTATCTATGGAGGACAATCACACTACCATGCAGAATGAATATGATGAATGGTGGAATGCAAAAGGAGATGAAAGAGATCAGCTACAAGAAAAGTTTAATCAGAAATACTTCGGTATGTCTACTGAACAAGTAAGAGCTGGTAAACGTCAATCTGCTGTCAATGCTAATAATCCTATAAAAAGATTAGATAAAGTATTTCAAACCTTATCAGCACCCGGGCTAGGTCTAGCTGACTTTGTAATGGATGCAGCTGGTACAATGATACCCGGCTTTGATAAAGTAGATGAGAAGTATGATAAAGCTACTATGCTTGACAACCCTATGCACCAAGGTCTCAGACGTATATCTTCTATTGTTATACCATCTATATTAGCTGGTGGTAAAATACAAGGGCAGATAAACACTAAGATGGCTGGTGGTGCATTATTTAGTAAACCTTGGTTTCAAAAACTAGGTGTTACTCTGGGTGCACAAGGATTAGGAGACGCTACAATTTTAGGTCTTAGTGATGTTGGTGAAGATGACACTCTAACTGACACATTAGTAGACATGTTTCCTGAGCAGTTTGGACCAAAGGGTACACTACCTTTACCACAGGTATTTCAAACTACTGATAGCGATAGCCCCGGTGTAAGAAAGCGTAAGAATATGCTGGAGTCTGCACCCTTTAGTATCATTGGAAATGTCATTGGTGCATTTATTGATATGAAAGGTGGGCACAAAACTATGGGTTGGATGGAACCACTAGATGAGACTGCACAAAATTATAAGCAGTTAAACATCAAGATGGGTGGTGATCCTGACAAACTGATACGTATCGCTGAAATAGATGAATTACTATCATTAGGTAGTGAAAATCTAAGTCGAGGTATGGAACAACAGCTTATCAATGAAAAGATATTACTAGAAGAAGGTTTATCTAGCATTGATAATATGGATGACTATTATCGTAGATACGAATACCTAGAAGATGTTCAGACACAAGCTGCTATCGAAAGAAAAACAGCTAATAACTTTGAACAGTTAGAACTTAATATCAATGGACTTGATGCTGACTTAAACGCTAACGTACTAGATGATGCCGCTAAAGCAAAGCAGAGTACACCTCCCGGTAATGTAGCCCGTAACATGGCTGATACTACAGCTATTAAAACTGGTGCATCTACAGGAGATCCAGCACCTATTATTACAGATGCTATGAGACGTAAAGGTCTTATGGTAGGCTCTAATAGTCGTGATGCTGTAATGGGTGTAGCTGAAGAAGCTAGAGAAGCTGGTAGATTTAATGCTATTGTAGATGGTATTAGATTTACGGCTAAAGAAATGAACGCAGCAGCATGGGGTATATATCAAGATATCATAGACCCTGCAAAAACTGTTGATGACATTAGAAAACTATTCTTAATGGATAGAGATGTCAAAAACTTGATGCTTGGTAAGTTTAAAGTTGAAGTAATAAACGAAGATCAGGCAAGAGCAGCAGCGTTTGCTATGCGTGATCTAGTTGATAGATTCTTAGGTCGAGATGTAACCGCATCTTCCGCAAGAGCTATGGATACTTTAGGTAGAGAAGCTGCTACTATTTCACAAGCTGTGACTGAAATGGCTCCGTTTATAGATGATAACCGTGCTATGGATATCATTATAGATAAGCTAGAATTTTTAATGGATGAGTATGCTCTTAATAAATATCTATCTGGTTGGTCACTACGTAATAAAAACTGGTTTGACCAGATGCCTCCTCGTACTGCACAAGAAGGTATTGACATACTTTTAGATGAATTTAAGAGTGCTGAAAATGCTATACATGCTAAAAATAAACGATTTACAAAAGAGCTAAAACAGTTACGTAAAACTAATCCTGATGCTTTACGTCCTTTAATTGACGCATATGCACATACTAATGGTGACGTAGATAGTCTTGCTAAACTATATAAGTGGGCAGCAGATCAGATAACACCACTTGGACTACTTAAAAGTCCTGATCCTAAAAACATGAACTTGTTTGCTAAGGGTGCATGGGGTGTAAGATATAACAATATGTTGTCTGGTATATCAGCATTTAGAGCTGGTGTAGGTAACGGATCACAACTTATACTTAGACCTATCACAGCTGTACTAGGTCATGCTATACAAGGTGATATGGATAATGTACTTAAAACTATCTATTATAATGGAGCTGTCTGGGAAACTAACAGACGTGCATTAAGTGATGCGTTTGAAATGATGAAAAAAACTAACCAAGATCCTACTGCTATGTTAAGTGCATTTCGTAAAGATTATGTATTTAAAACAGATAAGGCTTGGGACATCATGGAAGATGTTGCAAAGTTATATGAAAAGGATGGTAACTGGGGTAGAGCATATCAGCTTAAAACAGCAGCTACTTTAACTCAGATGTCTAAAATGAAGGGTCTGCGTTATGGTATGACAGCTATGGTATTTCCTGATGTATTTACTAACACACACAACGCACATTATTATTCACGTGTAAAAGCATATGAAGATGTGTTTAGTGAGTATGGTTTTGAAGACTGGGAAAAAATCTTTGAAGCTGAAAAGAAACATTATAAAAACTTTTTTGACGAAAATGGATTAGTTAAAGATCAGGTACTACGATCATTCTCTGGTGAAATACAACTTAACCTAGATGATGGTATTGCTAGCTATCTTACAGAAGCTACTACAGCATATCCTGTACTCAAAGAGTTATTAGCGTTCCCACGTACTGCATCTAACTATGTAAAAGCTGCACTATCTTGGACACCTATCAGTTTAATACCCGGTATTAATAAATACGGTAAGACTATATATGCTAAATCAGCAGACGAGATCTCAGCAGCACTTTTAGAACATGGTATAGACGCAAGTAAAGAACCATTTGCAGATGCTATCTTTAAACAGATACAGGCTGAATATGTAGGTAGACAAGCGTTTAGTAGTATGCTTGCAGCTACATTATATGGTTATGCTATGGGTGGTAACATTAGAGGAAACGGACATTACAACGCATCTAGACGTAACAAAGAAAGAGATGAGATGGGTTACGAACCTAAGACTATACGTATCGGTAATAACTGGTATAGTTTTAAAGGACTTATCGGTATTGAACATATACTTACACTCATGGGAGATCTTGCATACTATGCAACTGACATGGATGAGCATATGTTAGAAAACTTTGTGTCTAAAGCAACATGGACTATTGGTGCTACATTCTTAAATGAGTCACCATTGACTATGATCGAACCTTTGTTTGATGCACTAAATGGTAACGAACGTGCATGGGCACAGCTAGGAGCTGGTCAAACATCTTGGATACCAGCTAGTGGATCATTAGGTGTACTTGCTAAAGCTATAGATTCTGCACAGAAAGATTTATCTGGTGAAGTTATGGAGTTTGTAGCAAATAGATTACCCGGGTTTAGAAATACATTACCAGATCAGATTGATATTTGGACAGGTGATGCACTTAACGATATTGATAACCCAATACTACGTGTACTAAATTCACTAAGTCCTATCAAGGTCAGTGGTACAAACGAACCATGGCGTGTCTTTTTACGTGATATACGTTATAGTGGTTTAAGTATGCTTAAAAAAGATACATCTGGATCATATGAATGGAAGCCAGAAGATAGAGAACAGATAAACAAATACATAGGTGAACAACAATTATTTAAACAAGTTGAACGCCTGATGAAAAGTAAAAGGTATCAGAAAGAAGTTAAAAGTTTACGTCAGTTTAGACGATCTAGTCTAACTAGAAATGATGAAAGCATTAGACTTAAAACTGAATTGTTACCTATACATCAAGAGCTAAACACACTAATTCGTGAAGCTCAAAAACTTGCAGAGGATAGATACCTTAGCGAGAATCCTAACATTGAACAGTCTATCATTAATGCTCAACTTGTAAATCAAGAAATGAAAGTAGGTAATGTAGACCAAGCTTCCACCATACAAAAGAGGGATTTAGAAACTAGAAAACTTATTGAACACGGAAGTAACTAAAGCACATGGCTGTTACACAAAACTCTTATACGCAGCAGAATAATACTACTGTTGCGTATCCTTTCACATTCCCATATCTTAAGGCATCAGACATAAAAGTTAGTCTTGATGCGGTTGATACAACGGCTTTTTCATTAAGCAATGCAACCACAGTACAATTAAATAGCGTTCCACCAGTTGGAACTAAAATCAAAATATTTAGAGAGACAGGTATTGACAGCCTATCAGCTACGTTCTATGCTGGTTCAGCTATAAAATCAGAAGATCTTAACGACAACTTTACACAGAACTTATACGTTACACAAGAAGTTAATGGTCGTTACATCAGTGCTCTCGGTGGTACTATGGTCGGTAACTTCAACTTAGGTGAAGATGCTGACATAGTATTTGAAGGAGCTACTGATAACGATAACGAAACTATATTAACAGTAGCCGATCCTTCACAAGATAATACTATAACCTTACCTAATGTATCGGGTACAGTTATAACTACAGGAGATACTGGTACCATCAGTACTAACATGCTCGGCGATGACTCTGTCTCAATGGCTAAATTAGACAGTGGTGCATTACCTACTGATATTACAGTAGCAAGTGCAAACATCGTAGATGGTACTATAGTAAACGCTGATGTTAACTCATCAGCCGCTATAGAAGGTACAAAAATAAGTCCAGACTTTGGATCACAAAACATAGTTACCACAGGTACAGCTGCTACAGGTGCACACACTGTTACAGGTAATATTACTGTATCTGGTACAGTCGATGGTAGAGATTTACAGGTTGACGGTACTAAATTAGATGGTATCGAAACAGGAGCTACAGCTGACCAAACAGCAGCAGAAATTAGAACCCTTGTAGGAAATGCCAGCGATAGTAATGTATTTACTGATGCTGACCATACTAAGCTTGATGGCATAGAAACTGGTGCAACAGCAGATCAGACAGCTAGTGAGATTAAAACTCTTATAGCTAGCTCACCTCTAGATGACTCACATTTAGCTCCTAACTCAGTTACGACTTCTGAGATAGCAGATGCAGAACTTACAACTCTAGCTGGCATGAGACCAGCTACAGCATCTATTCTTGCATCAGGTACAGACTTAACTGCTGACATTGCCGACATCAACCAGATTGATGGTATGGCAAAAGAAACATCTATAACTGATGATGATACCAAGTTTCCAACATCCGGAGCTGTGGTAGACTATGTTGCAGCACAAATCGCACCTCTTGGTGGTCTTGAAGTTATAGCAACAGATGCAGCTTTTCCAAACACACAACCTAGTGCTGGTGTAGTTATATCTATATCAGATGCAGGCGGTGTTGTATTTAATGGATCAGGTACAAGTACTACAGCTAGAACTGTAGGTGGAAGTACTGTTACTATTAATAATGCTCCGTCTAGTCTAAACAGTGAAACTCTGGTAGCTGGTGTTGGCTTAATGGTCAGCTCTACAGGATCAGGACAGATATATAATTACCATAAAATACTTGGTAAAGAAGATGATATTAAACAACTTAGTGATGACATAAATGATTTCAACGCAAGATATAGAGTTGGTGCGTCGAACCCTACAAGTGCTCTTGATAGTGGTGATTTATTCTTTAATACAGGCACAGGTAAACTTCTTGTATATAATGGAACTAACTCAGCGTGGGAAGAAGCTCAATCCGTAGGTAACTTTTTTATATCTACACTTAGCCCTGCTTTTGACGGTAGTAGACAGGACTTTACTTTATCTGATGCACCTACTAATGCACAACAAGTTATACTTAGTATTAACGGTGTAATACAGAAACCTAATGCTGGTACATCCACACCATCAGAAGGATTTGCTTTAGATGGTAGTACTGTTAAACTTGCAGCTGCTCCAGCAAGTAGTGATACTTACTTCGCTATTGTTATGGGTAGTACTGTAAACATTGGTACACCAAGTAATAATACAGTAAGTACAGCAATCATTCAAAATGGTGCAGTAACAGGAGAAAAGATAAGTACTAATTTAGATCTTGTTGATAATAAAAAGATAAGATTTGGTACAGGAAATGATCTAGAAATATATCATGATGGAACGAAAAGCTTAATTGTAGATAACGGTGAAGGTGGTCTTGTGTTGAGAGGTGAAAATACCATTTCATTGGGAGATACTACTGGCAATAGAGTTTATTTACAAGCTATAAAAAATGGGGCTGTATCGTTACGACACAATAATGTAGTGCGTTGTGAAACAACAGCAACAGGAGTTGACATAACTGGAAATCTAACTTTAGACGACGACACCATAATACAACTTGGAGATTCACAAGATTTAGAGATAAAACATGACGCCACAAATACTTTGAGCGAAATTAAAAATAGTAATGTTAATAATTTCACGATAAGACAAGCACTAACAGATGGTTATATGTTTGTTCATGCGGATCAATTACAGCTTAGATCCCAATCAACTAATGAACCTTATGTAAATTGCAGTAAAAATGGTGCTGTTGAGTTATATCATGATAACAGTAAAAAATTAGAAACTACAAGTACTGGAGCAACTGTAACAGGAGAACTTCAAGTTTCAACTCCATTTTTAGAAATGCCGCAGACAATATCTGCAAACAAAACAATAACAAACAACCATAACTGCTTAACTGTAGGTCCTGTAACTATAAACAGTGGCGTAACAGTAACAGTCGGTGATGGTGAAAACTGGGTAATCGTTTAATTATGCCAATAACAATTAACGGAAATGGAACCATCACAGGCTTATCTGCTGGTGGTTTACCAGCTGGCTCCGTAACGTCAGCAACTTTAGCAGCAGGGGCAAAACCTATAACAGTAGCAGAACAATGGAAATTATTAGCTGATGAAGATATTAATGGAAGTCAAGCATTGAGTAATTTAGGTGTACAAACATCTTTAGGTGGTGGTCAGCTAGGAGGGACACAAATGACCAAAGATGGTTCTACATTTACTTTTCCTTCAACTGGAATTTATCTAGTTATGTCAGGTATTTGGTTTAATAGTAATGGTGATATATCTAATGTTCGTGTTCAAATTGAGTATAGTTCAGATAGTGGAAGTAGCTTTTCTGTAGCAGCAGATAGTTTTGGATTAGTTCAAGATGATGGAAACTCTGGACAACATTATAACAATGCTTCAACTATGTTTATATTTGATATTACAGACACTACTAATCAAAAAGTGAGAATGTCGGTTAATAGTAGTAGTAACTTAACTTACCAAGGTAGTAGTAACGAAACAAGTTCTCATATAACCTTTATAAGATTAGGAGCTACATAATATGACTTTAAAATTAAATGGTGCTACTTCTGGTAGTGTATCTCTAGATGCTCCCAATAGCACAACTGGAGGAAATGATTTTACATTTAAATTACCTGTAGAAGATGGCTCTGCTGGTCAAATTTTATCTACTGATGGTAATGGTAATTTATCTTGGATTGATCCTATTGGTGAATTTGATCAGTGGTATTTAACTCAAGATAAAGCTTCAGACGGAACATTAACCAACTGGGCAAGAAATAACTTTGCTGGTGCTACTACTATAGGAACTGGCATGTCAGTAACCTCTGGTATTTGGACTTTTCCATCAACAGGAAAATGGTTGTCGATTGTACGACCAGTACTATCAATTCATGATGCTGACAATGTTAGTATAAATACATATGTTACAGTTAATGGTGGTACTAGTTACTCTTTTGTCGTATTTGCATCTGATGGTAATAATGGTGGAGGCGGAAACAGAGACGGATCAACAGCAAGTTTTTATGTATTCGATGTGACTGATACTAGCCAAGTTAAATTAAGATTTGATGCTGGTTCTATCGGTACAAGCAGTAAAATTGGTGGTGATACTGTTCGTGTGGAAAGCACGGTTTTGTTTATGAAATTAGGAGCAACATAATGAGTACAATAAGAACAACAAATATAACACATAATAGTAATACTGGAACATCAAACTTAGTTCTTGATCATACTGGTAATGCTACTATAAACGGTAACTTAACTGTTACAGGAACTGGTCCCGGTAAGTTTCAATCTTACGCTCTATTACAACATAAATTAACCGTTGCTTACTCAATACCAAATAATGATGCTAACAATAGACCTTTTAATACCGAACTTGATCCAGATAATATTGTAACTCTAGATACAAGCACAGGAAGATTTACTTTAGGTGCTGGTAGTTACATGCTTAAATGGTTTGAAACTTTTTGGGATGTTGGTGATGCGATAGACGGAATAAGAAGATGGAATGGAAGTACTAATATAGACGCTAACCATCCTGATACTTTTGATCGTGGTATCGTACAATATTCCAATACTTCTAATCAATGTTCTATTGTACTAAGTGGTACTACACGAGTTACAGTTCCAACTGGTGAAAACTATACTTATGCTTTAAGACATCATGTTGATGATGCTAGTAATGCAAATAGTGGAGGTCGAAATCCCGGACTTTCTCTTGGTGGAGAGAATCACTACGTTTATGCGATCATGGAAATTTATAAGGAGGCATAATGGCGTTAACAAAAGTAAACTCATCCGGAATAAAGGATGGTGAAATAGTAAACGCTGATGTTAACTCATCAGCAAACATAGCTACTTCAAAAATAAATGGACCTATAACCAGTGTCAATTCTCATGGTTTAGCAGCTTCTGCTACTACAGATACAACTAATGCATCTAATATAAGTAGTGGTACTTTAGCCGCAGCTCGAATTGCAGATAACACTCTTTCATTAGCCAAGCTAGAACATGGTACATCATCTAATGATGGTAAGTTTTTACGAGCAAACAACGGAGCAGATCCTACATTTGAAACTATTGCTCAACCTGATTTAACAAATCTTAGTGCTAGTAATCTTACATCAGGCACAGTTCCAGATGCTAGATTCCCTGCCACGTTGCCAACAGCAAGTGGTGCAAACTTAACTAACTTACCAGCTGCAAACTTAACTGGTACGTTACCAGCACTTAATGGTTCTAACTTAACTAATATAGCTGGTGCCATAACACGAGTTTTACATGTTGAAAAAACAGCAACACAGAATGGAGGTAATACTACTAACTGGGCAACTTACGAAACAGTTACAGTTGATAACGTAACAGCTGATAAAAGATATATAATAGTATATGGATATAGAATAAAAAGTGAATCTAATAGTGGTGTTGGTTTAGGGGGCAGTTCAAGTAAAGCGTACGCATATCTTTCAGCAAACGGAGGCACTACCTATGTTGCACCAACAGATGAGAACTCAAGTACATCATATTTAAATTTTCAGCATACTGCTTATGACTTTGCTTCAAACACAAGCGATAGGACCTATTCACTAAGGTTTAGAAGTAGCACCTCTAGTGCCTCTCATAATGCATTTATGCAATATGGTTATATTGTTGTATTTGAATTTAGTACATCATAAATGGAAATACCCAGCATAGTAATTCCACCAGTAAAAGATATAGAAACCATATCTATACCATTACCTACTGCTGATGTACCAAGTTATGTACCCTTGGTTGTACCTCCGAGTGATCTGAGAGAACCAGAGGGTACAAAACCTATAGAGACTGCTGAACCTCCAGCACCTACATTACCACCACCATTTCCACCTTATAAATTACCTACTGGTGATGTATTAGTTCCTACAGCTATAGCAGCCGTAACAGCTGTTGCAGCTACAACTCTAACACAACCTATTATAGAAAAACTAAGGAAAAAGATACAAAAGTTCTTACAAGATAAAATAAAAAAATGGAAAGAAAACCGGAAGAAAAAAAGGGACTCTTTACAAAACTCAAAGAAAACATAGATGACCACGAAGAACAGATGCAAATACTAGGTGCCATGGTGCGTCTAGGAGTTGTTATCTGGTCAGGCTTTATTATTACATTAAACTATGTAGAACTACCTATGGTTAAAAAGTCAAATACTTCAGCCGATATCACGTTCGTGGCTTCGGTGTTTACAGGAGCACTTGCGACTTTTGGACTAACTACAGGTAATGGTAAAAACAAAGAAAAAGAAAAACCAAAGACATGAAGAAACTAATTCTTCTCTTAGCATTGTTATCACCCGCAGTTGCAAGAGCTAATACTGTCACGCCCCAGTTTACTACAGGGTCGATGAATAGTACAACCACAACAACCCAAACGATAACTGAGGTCGAGCAACGTCAGGTTTTCGGTGCTGCCGTGAATACATGGAGTGGCAGTAATATATCAGCAGCAGCTAGTGCTGGTATTGCTGGTGGAGATGCAGTGTTTACTGTAACTGATACCACATTACCTTGGACATTAGAAACTACAACTAGGGCTGCTGGATTAGTTGAACAATGGGATACCACAAGAAACTATACAATAAACTCTACTACTACATCGCTGTCTGTCTTCTCACAGTAGGACCAGCGTTTGCAGAAGGAGATACTAATAATACATCAAATCCTGTGGCAGCAGCTACAGGTAATGTAACAAACCAAGCTGTACAGTTCCAAAACAATGGAGCACCAGCACGTCAGAACTATGGTCCAAGCATATCATGTAATGGATCAACTATGACGTTTAGCCCATTTTATATGGGTAATCATACAAAACCTTGGGAAATAAATGAGGATATGGATATGAATCCTAGTAGTTATACTATATCCGAAAACTGGGGTTTTCAAGTTAACTTTATGGTTCCTCTCGATAAGCGTGGTCTTGAGCAATGTAGACGTATTGCCAAGCGTCAAGAGGAAAAGATGCAATTAGATTACGAACTTGTACGTGCATTAAAATGTGCAGAGTTACAACGTCAAGGTTTTACCATAAGACCTGATACACGAGTAGCTCACTTATGTCAAGATATCGTACCTATACAATCTTTATTACCACCTAAACCAGAGAAAAAGAAATTTAAGTTTTTCTAATGAGTACATTATCAAGAATTATTGCAGACAGAGAAATTGCTGCAAAGAAAGCTGAATTAGAAGCTAAAAGAAAGCCTAAAAAAAAGGCTGCAAAGCGAGATGAAAATGGTCGCTATGTTAAAACTACACCCGGAGAAGAATGATTTTTTCTATACTTAAACCGCTTGTACTTAGATTTATTACAAGTGACAAATTTAAAGAGTTTGTTGTTGACTTACTTGAAAAGTTAGTTGAACAGACAGATAATGAGCTAGATGATAAAGCTCTAGCTATAGTTAAAAAAGGATTAAACATAGCATGACAGAAACCACAAGAGTAATACCTAAGAAAGCAGATGAAGAAAGTTTTAA
>VTLG01009790.1_pt1 | contig 18998 bp, 17 predicted proteins | sample 4694571 | NCBI WGS metagenome assembly VTLG01 (sample SAMN12604809, study PRJNA352737) | marine metagenome | biome: ENVO:00000447; feature: ENVO:00000209|ENVO:00000569|ENVO:01000036; material: ENVO:00002151; isolation source: viral sequences binned using virsorter ...
CATTAGAACAATTAAAAATTTTTAATACAACATTTGAGGAGTTATTTGGTGATGAAACATCTATTGCCGACTTTGCGTCTGTCGCTTGACATGACAGATGTGTTAGCTCGTATTGAACAGACAGGTATTAAAATAAATCTAGATACGCTGCACGAAATTCGTCTGGAGTATGAGCGTGAGTTAACGTCTATTGATAAGCGACTTAAAGAACTAGCCAATGAAGTTATGGGGGATACACCTATTAACCTTAACAGTTCAGATGATCGATCAATGTTATTCTATTCACGTAAAATTACAAATAAAGATACGTGGGCACGTTTATTCAATATTGGTCACGAAATGCGTGGTGCTACAAAAAAAATAAAAATGCGTAAGCGTATGTCTAAAACTGCTTTTGCTAATGCCGTTAGAAATAACACTGTAATTATGAAGCGTACTCATGCATACCAATGTGCTGACTGTAAGGGTGTGGGTAGATACGCACCAACACGTAAAGATGGAACGTTAGGTAAGGCGATACGTATTTGTAAGCCGTGCAGTGGTGGTGGAGTTATATACAAGAACAGTAATGTAGTTGCAGGACTGAAGATTGTTCCTCGTAGTACTAAGGATGTTGCACAAGCTGGGTTCAAGACAGATAAGACAACATTAGAGGGCATGCTGCCAGAGTTAAAAGGTGACGCAAAAGAATTTGTGGAATTGTATGTTAGGTATTCAGCCTTGCGTACATATTTAAGTACATTTGTAGAGGGGATAGAGAACAATGTTGACAAAAACAATTTTATACATCCAGAATTTATGCAATGCATTACTGCTACAGGTCGTTTATCGTCAAGAAATCCGAACTTTCAGAACATGCCACGTGGGTCTACGTTCCGTATTCGTAAGGTGGTGGAGAGTCGTTTTGAAGGAGGTTCAATCATTGAGGGTGACTATTCACAGTTGGAGTTTCGTGTTGCAGGATTTTTGGCACAAGATAAACAGGTTTTTAGGGATGTGAATGAGGGTACAGATGTACATTCTTACACAGCATCTGTGATTGGGTGTGATAGACAGACAGCTAAAGGGCATACATTCAAACCTTTGTATGGTGGAACAACAGGCACAGACAACCAACAAAAATATTACAGGGCATTTAAAGAGAAGTACAGCGACATCACTAAGTGGCATGATGTTTTGCAACGTGACGCTGTAGAGAAGAAAGCCATTGTGCTGCCATCTGGAAGAAAGTATTGTTTTCCAGACACACAATGGACACGATGGGGAACGGCTACAAATCGTACAGCGATATGCAACTACCCTGTTCAGGGATTTGCAACGGCTGACATATTGCCGTGTTGCCTTGTTGATTTGGATAAGAGATTAAAGCCTTTCAAATCTGTTATTTGTAATACTGTACATGACTCAATTGTGGTCGATTGTCACCCAGATGAAGAGTTACATGTTTTAACAATTTTAAGAATTTCTATGATGGGGGTTGCCGATGACTTAGAAAAACGTTATAAAATCAAGTACTTAATGCCAGTTGGTATTGAAATAAAAAAAGGTGAGAATTGGCTTGACACCAAGCAGGTTTATCCTTTAGAATAGCTTTATCACTAACTTTTTTTTAAAAGGAGAATTTAAAATAGAAAATAATATTGCGACAATAGATAGTCAGCTAGATAGCATGGTCGCTGCTATTGAGAATGATGACGATGCACTTTTGATGACCATTACTGGGCAGGACGATGGTACTCCCAGAACTGAGTTATCAAAATTAGCCATTAACTATGAGACAGAGACAGACGATGGCAAAACTCTTAAGAAGGGGGATTGGCGTGTCTGGTATGACGGACGCTTTGTATACGCACCAGAAGTTTCGTTGCGTGTATTTTGGCGTACCTTTGCGTGGTCGTTATGGGATGCCGAAGAAGGGCAACCTGTATCGTCCTCTGTACAAAAGCCCACACTTGCAGGAGATTTTCCTGACAGTGCTGGGGGAAACAAGTGTGGTCGATTGGCAAAGGAAGAAGTCGGATCTTTGTCAGACGATGATCCACGCTTAATTACTTCTAAAGCTGTTGCGTGTAACCAAGTCTTATATGGCGTAGTTACAGGCAAGATGAAGGATGCAGATGGTAACGAAGTACTGGTAGACGAATTGCCTGTCATTGGGTACTTTAAAAAATCTGGGTTCATGCCAATGAATAACTTTATTACTGGACTAACTCGACAGAAAAAGATTATGCAGAAGATTTGTATTAATCTTAAAACTGCCAAGATGAAAAAAGGTTCAGTAACATTCTTTGTGCCTGTACCTACAGAGGGTTCATCAATAACAACCTTGTCAGAATCCGATAAGGAATTGGTGAAACATTTTAAAGATGCTATCTCTGCAACCAATGTTAAAGTTATGAAACAACACAGGGAAGCGTTAAAGGCAACTGTATCTGGTGATGCAGACTTGGCGAAAGATCTCGATGTTGATGCTGCTTAACATACAGGAGTTCTTAGAGAAGGCTAACAGGGGGGAGGTAAAACTCCCCTCTTACCTCTTAGAGGAATTTAAAAATGCTTGTGGAAAAGCAATAGAAAAACAATTTAATAGAGAAGCTGGTTCAACTTTGCGTATGTCAAGTGTCGGAAGACCGATATGCCAACAGATATTGGCACGGCAGAATTGTTCAAGAGAAGGCTCATACAATGATATTATGCGTTTTCTTTTTGGGGATGTGATTGAAGCCATAGCGATGCTGGTCATGAAAGCATCTGGAATAAATATTGTTCAGGAACAGACACGCTGTAGTTTGGAACTTGACGGAGAAACGATAAAAGGAACATTGGATGTTATTATTGAAGAAGATGGTAAACAGGCAGTCTGGGATGTTAAGTCAGCCTCTCCATATTCTTTTGATAATAAATTTGGTAAAGGCTATGATGCGATCAAGGAAGATGATGCGTTTGGGTATATAACACAAGGGCATCTGTACGGAGAATCCCACAAATTACCTTTTGGTGGATGGATTGTCATAAACAAGTCCACAGGAGAGTGGGCAGTTGTAGAGTCTCCAGATGATTTAGGTGAAGAGCGTGCAAGAGTTTTGCAACAGGCTAACGATATTGTACGAACAGTTAAGACAGCCGATTTTAAAAAGGCTAAGTTTAAAGACGATTGGGAAACGTACAGACAGGATGGAGAAGTCATACGAACTAAAAACAGAATGATGCCCAAACTCTGTACGTTCTGTGAATACAAAAAACATTGTTGGGCTGACGCTCGTTATGAAAATAAAATTACATCAAAAGCCAAGAACCCACCTCAAGTGTGGTATACAAGATATGTACAGAGGAGCGTGTAGTGCCACTAGTGTATACAAAGGATTATGATGTTGAGTTTATATCCTTGAATCCTCATGTGGCTTGTTTGTACGTGGAGTCACGCAGAGAGATGGGTGGGGGCAGGATGTTAGCTGTTCTTAGAGGACATCTTAAAGGCATCCCTGTAACGTTGCGAGAAAACTATGCAGCTAAAGGGTATTTATTATCTACTACACAATCCAGAGATAAAGAATTAATTTTAAAAGAATTTAAAAACATACAACAAAAATTGTGGGGGCAAACTGTTATATGTCTTCCAATTACACCATTTCAAAAAGAGTTAGAGAATTTAGAAAAACATTCTCCAGAAGTGGCTAAGACATTATCTAGAAGAATGGAATATATAAAGGAGACTTTTTCGTAATGCCAATGTACCGATCACAATTTGAAAAGCTCGTTGCATTAAAAATAAAGAATGATGGGGGTAACTTTGAATACGAAACCATACGAATACCCTACACTCCTAAGATCCGTCACTACACCCCGGACTTTTATATTCCAGAGACAGATATATACATCGAAGCAAAAGGACAACTTACACAGGAAGATCGAACAAAGATGCTTCTAGTAAAAAAACAATGCCCAGACTACGATATTCGTTTTGTATTTGCTAACTGTAAAAATAAGATATATAAAGGGAGTTCTACAACTTATGCTGATTGGTGCAAACGGCATGGATTTGATTGGGCTGAGAAAGCTGTACCAAAGGAGTGGTTAAAAAATGTTACCTGATGATTTTGAAAGACATACGTTGCTACCTGATAGGTATTATATTATTCTTACAAAAGTAAATGAAGAAGAGTTTACTATGACAGCGTATGATACAACTGGTGAAGTTAATGAGGAAAATCCGTGTTCTGCAGCAGTTGCACAAGAAGGAATGTTGGAGTTGTTTGATACGGAGTTTAAATTAATATTACGTGCAGGGGTAGCTCGAATGGAATATCGTAAAGCACTTAACAGAGATAAAAGATTTTCAGGAGACATGAAAGATAAAGCGATACAGAAATTGGACAACATAATAAAAGTAGATTTTGGAAAAGAGCAATGACTTATAAAGACGCAGTAAAACAGAATGATATGGTAAACAACCCCCCTCATTATAACAATTCTGAGATAGAATGCATTGATATGATTCGTGCAGCTACAGGGGATGGATACGAATATTACCTTCAAGGGGTAATCATTAAGTACATATTTCGTTATAGACACAAGGGTAAGCCCATTGAGGACTTAAAAAAGGCTGAATGGTACTTAAAACGTCTTATTAGCGATATACAGAACAAGAGCACAGAAGAATGATTTTTCAGGTACAATCATACACGGACATACTGTTCCACCCCTCTAGTGACGTTCCTACGAGGGAAAATTTTTAACAAAGGAGAGAAAAATGAGAGATTTTTTAATTAAAGCACAACAATCATATTTACTAGGGTATATTAACAAACATGTAGCAAATATAGAAATTTTGTTAAATAACCCTGTAGGAATTAGTGGAGTCGATGATAAACATCAGGACATCCAAGAAGCAATTGAAGTAGAATTAGGAAAGATTGCCGACTACCACGATAAACTTGAGATGTTGCAAAAGTTCTTTACGAAAAAGGCAGAGCCTGTCGAGGAATCTAAAAAAGATGAAAAGTAATCTTCCAACCCCCTATCAAAATTTCATTCATAAATCTCGGTATGCCCGATGGGATAACTCGTTGGAAAGAAGAGAGACATGGGAAGAAACAGTAGATCGGTATTTAAATTACATCTGTGATCACGTAAAAATAAAACACAATTTTCAAATAGATGATTATGGGGATTTGTACGACTCATTACGTACTCATATACTAGAGCTGAAGACTATGCCATCTATGAGAGCAATGATGACAGCAGGGGGTGCGTTGGAAAGAGATAATGTCTGTGGGTACAACTGTAGTTACATTCCTGTAGATAGCCCTCGTGCTTTTGATGAGTGCATGTACATACTGATGTGTGGAACAGGTGTAGGGTTTTCTGTCGAAAGACGAAACATAGATAAGCTCCCGACAGTTAACGAACATTTTGAAGACAGCACAACTCGTATAATAGTAGCTGATTCAAGAGCAGGTTGGGCAAGAGCGTTAAGAGAATTGATAGCCATGCTGTATGTTGGTCAAACTCCTGAGTTAGATGTAGAAGGTGTAAGACCATCAGGTGCAAAACTAAATACTATGGGGGGTAGAGCAAGTGGACCTGCCCCCTTAATAGATTTGTATCATTTTGCAATTAAGCTATTTAAAAAGGCAAAAGGTCGTAAACTGTATCCCATTGAGTGTCATGACCTTATGTGCAAGATTGGTGAGGTGGTGGTTGTAGGTGGGGTCAGACGATCAGCCCTCATCAGTCTTTCTAATTTAAATGATGATCAAATGCGACATGCTAAGTCGGGTGATTGGGGGAATACCGAAAAACAAAGAGCCCTGTCTAACAATAGTGTAGCCTACAAGACAAAACCAGAAATGGAAACATTTATGCGTGAATGGCTTGCACTGTATGAGTCTAAGTCCGGGGAACGTGGAATGTTTAATCGTGAAGCTGCTGATAATCAGGTTGCACGAAACGGAAGACGAGAGACAGGGTATGCTTGGGGAACTAACCCATGTTCAGAGATAATCCTTAGACCTTACCAGTTTTGCAACTTGTCAGAAGTTGTAGTTCGTGATAATGATACCTTAGAAGAATTAAAAGATAAGGTACGTATTGCAACGATACTGGGAACATTCCAATCAACCTTGACAGATTTTAAATATTTGAGGAAAATATGGAAACAGAACACAGAAGAAGAACGATTATTGGGGGTATCCTTAACTGGTATAATGGATCACAACGTTTTATCAAAAACATCCGATTCGGAACGGTGGCTAAAAGCCATGAAACAGGTAGCCATAGATACCAATCAAGAGTATGCAACAATACTGGGTATCCCTCAGAGTGTGGCAATAACTTGTGTAAAGCCCTCAGGTACTGTGTCGCAACTCGTTGATGCAGCCAGTGGTATTCATGTTCGTCACAATAATTATTATGTTCGTACCGTCCGTGCTGATAACAACGATCCTTTGACGCAATTTTTAAAAGCAGAAGGTGTGCCTTGTGAACCAGACATTACTAAACCAACGTATACATCTGTATTTTCATTCCCTATAAAAGCTCCAGATAACGCCATTACACGAAAAGATATGTCAGCTATTGATCAATTAGTGTTATGGAAAATCTATGCTGAGCACTGGTGTGAGCACAAACCATCTGTAACAGTAACGGTAAAAGAAGACGAATGGATGGAAGTTGGAGCATGGGTGTATAAGAATTTTGGTATTGTTTCAGGTATATCCTTTTTTCCGTATGACGACCATGTTTATCAGCAAGCTCCATATCAAGATTGTACAGAGGAAGAGTATCTTACGTTATCGGAGAACACACCAAAGTTAATTGATTTTCAGAAACTTTCAGAATACGAAAAAGAAGATCACACTAACGGCAACAAGGAATTGGCATGCAGTGCTGGTGTTTGTGAAGTTGTAGATATAGGAGATACACAGTGAAAGAAATTGATGTAACGAGTGGTCAGCTTATCAGGGCTAGGCAGAAGGCTGTAGAGATGGGCAGGTTAGCTAACTCCATTACAAATGGGGCTGGTAATCTGGCAGGATTTATAGGAGAGATTGTTGTTGCTGATGAACTTAATGCAACACACAATAATACTTATGACTACGATCTATTGTTAAAGGACAAAACACGTGTGGATGTTAAGACCAAACGATGTAACTCTGCACCCTTAAGTACTTATGATTGTAGCATTGCTGCACATGGCACAAAACAAAAGTGTGACACATACGTATTTGTACGTGTACTCAACAATCTTTCAAAGGCTTGGATTTTGGGGAAGTTGGGGAAACAGGAATACTTTGGTAAGGCAACCTTCTTTAAAAAAGGAACGGTTGACCCTGATAATGGATTTCGGTTTAGGGCTGATTGTTATAATGTGAAGATAGATATGTTGGAAAGTACAGATGCCTAGTAATCGTTTGGCTGAGTTGTTTTCCTTTAAAGCTTATCTAGACCAGAATGGAAAGATAGACATACGTATGGAATCCGTCAATTCCGAAGAGTTCATACGAGCAATGGAACGCAGTATCCCTGACTATGAGGGAACGTTCAAAGTTGCATCCCTGTTAGATTACCTTCGGAAAACAGGGAATGAAATGATTAATAAGTCGAACGATTTCGTTTATTAACTTTTCCACCACCACGCATCCCCATATTCATCATTGGCATTTTATATTGTGGTTGCATCTGTTGTGGCTGGTTAGGCTTGTTCATTTGAGAAGTCATAGTGTTAGTTGGTGCATTTTGGTTTAACTCACCCCCCATATGCATAACCTTTCTTGGTTGATTTTTACTGTATATTTTCATGTTTTCTCCGTTGTTAATTTATTAATGGGTTGCTCTCAACATCTGATATTCCCCCTCTTTTTATTAACTTGTATGCCCCACCTGCAAGTTCACCTATTTCACTGGCTATTTCCATTGCTGCAGTTCCCCCAACTATTGCCGATCCTACAGCTATATCTCTTGCTCCTGTTAGTCCAGCCGTGATTGGATCAGCTTGATAAAGATTCTCAATACCACTAAAGTCTAATTCTGGGTCTTCCTCTTCGGCTTTTTTAATTAATTCTCGCATTTCCTCTACATCTGTTATAACTAGTTCATTCCCTGATCTTACAGTTTCACTGGCTATCCATGCTGCCATTCTATCAACAAACGTGCTTATTTCTCTTTTACTTATGGGTTCTTGTGTTGTTAGGGCTTTGTTAATAAAGGACGCTGCTTCTGGAGAGTTTAACATCCAATGCAGTACATTCATGTTGTTATCTTTCATAATCTTAAACCCTGCTTCTACAGCAAGATATGGTCCTCCGACCATTCCTCTTGCGTAGTTAAACGCACGTGACATCAGTCCTGTATCTGTGTACCCAGTATAAGGGATAGTTCCCGGCACTATACTTGCAGCCTTTTCCCATTCACTCACTATGACTAAATGCCCTAAAACCCCCATCATGGAATCATACTGTGAAGCTTCCACAGTTTCATCTATACCTGTTGCAGTTTTCTTATAACGTTTTGTGCTTACCCCAAATTCTTCAAATAAGTCTCGTACAATCTGACTGTCCATAAATTTAAAAGCTGCCTTTGGATCTTCGTATATGCTCGAAATTGTTTGTGCTACTTCAGTCTGTCCTTCCATGCCTGTCCCTTTAGTTATAGGATTTGCCATAGTTTTAGTATTCTTACCCATGTAATCGACAGCATCTAAGAGTAATGCACGGTATCCTTTATTTACAGAATCAGTAACTTTTTTTATAATTTTATTTTTTGCTTGTAATGCTTTTTTTCTTTCTAGTTTTGTAGATTTTTCGTTATTTATTACCATTCGAAATTCTTTTTCGGCTAGTTTAACTTCTTTATTATTTTTAATTATTTCGTTTTTGTGTCCAACAATTCTCATTTTTGAATCATTCTTAGGCATCCCTCCAGAAAAATATGTGTTAATAAATTCTTGTCCATTCGATACGCCAGTGTTACTAAGATCTGCAAATACGTCTATACTTGCAGCGGCATCATTTTTCCACGCATCAGTGTTGGCGTCTATCTCTATGTTAATCTGTTTGGAAAATTTTTCATGGGCTTCCCCCCATCTTTGGGAGTGTAATATTTTTTCTTCAATGCTTCGTTCCTGTTTTATAATCTGATCTACACTCAGAAACTTAGCAGTTGTTTCTTTTCCATTTTTTATTACAGGAAATATCATAGCCTTTTCTAAGTTCTCATATCTTTCTATTCCCAGACTACCATTCCCACTTAAGAAAGTTGATATGTTTTCTCGTTCTGCTTCAGATGGAATTACCCTACCCATAAATTCATTTTTTGATATGAGGGATACGCTTGGATCAAATGCAACTAAATTTTCATCTGTACGCTTTAATTCAGTTACCTTCTCAATCCATTTAGGATCGTTCTTCTTTGCTTTGTTAATGTCCTGTACACCAATCCATGACCCATACCCATGAACACCATAAGCATCTTTTCCTCTTCTTAGAACAGGTTGATATATCTGCAGTTCTCGTATAACCTGCAAAAACATCGCTTGTATTTGAGCTACAGCTAATTGCCCTTCCTCTGTATCCAGATCAATAACAAATTCTGTGTTCTTCGATGAGTTTAACTCGTTTATTCTCTCCTCAGTAAAGGGCTTCGTATCCCAATCATCAGAGGAAAATCGTCTTGTACCAAAGGCTTTAGTTACTCTTTTTATAAGTCTTTCTTTATGAGCTGATATATCGTCTGGATGTGATAGCACAGCTTCTAATAGTTCTTTTCCCAAGCTATTTAGAAGATTTGGATTTACATTTACTCCTTTGTCACCTATTTGGTAATCTGCATCAGGTTCTCCAAATTTACGGTTGCTGTCTGGCATTAAAGTATTTTCAATATTGCTAAGTAGTTCACCTTTCCTGAATCGAGAATACACCATGCTTGCTGAATTAAACCGTGCCATTCGCAGTAGCTCATAAGCATTTGTCTCACGGAGTTTCCCTGTATCATTTCCGTATCTATCGAGTTTTGGAGTGGGTAATTTTATTTTTGCACCTTCAGCCTGTAGTACTTCTTCTATTTTAGCTTCAAACCTGTTTAAGTCATTATATTTAGAGTCTTGTGTTTTAGGGTCATACTTATTTTTCTTATTACGCAAGTACCGTCTAAACGTTTCTAAATCTTCATAACTTACAGAAATATCATCTAGTTTATGCCCTTGTTCAGCAACAAAAAATTGGTAATACACAGACTGTGGAATTTGAGTTGACTTAATTTCTGTGGCTATATTATATTTCTTTTTTACTGCATCAGCATTTGCAACCATTTCTTTTTTTAACATTGAATTGGCTATGCTTATTTTTTCATCAGAAGAAATATCAAGACGAGGCTCACCTGTAAAACCATCAAACAATTCAGGAAAAAGGTCACGGTGTGTTGCATCTGGGTTAGCTAAAACATTATCTATTTCATCCATTCTCCACCGTATCATAGCGTTATGAGATGCTTCGTTTAAAGCTCTTACAAGGGGCTTCCCATCTAGAGTTTTATCAAAATCAGAACCAACTTTAAGAGCACTATGTAACGATGTCATTTCTTCATCACCGACTATAGTTATAAGTTGATTTAAAAAACTGTCTTTACCTTCTGCATTAGTAAGAACTTTTCCAACTTGAATACGAACAGGCTTGCCATTTGCATCTTTAAGATTTTTAATAGGGGTATAGATTTGGTCGAGATACTGCTGCATCTTCTTTGTTTGTATGGTATACAATCGCATTCCAGCCAATTCAATAGTTCTTTGTTCAGGGCGTAACTTACGATCAAACCCTCCTTTTCCTTTCCATTCAGCAAACCACCGTTTAGCGTCTGTTTCATCTGTAAATTTTGCCCCTGTTTCATAAGTGTTTTTATATTCTTCTAAAGAATTATGATGGGCTTTTATCAGATGTAAAAAGGTATTATCCACGATAGCCTTACGTTCTAAAAGAGTTTTGGGTTCTAAAAGAACTATTTTAGTTCCGATGATCCCATCCATTGTATCTTCTAATTGTTTTTCAGATAGCCCCATGTATACCAACGGATTTTCCAATTCAAGTTTTAATTTTTCAGCAGCCGTATTTGCTTCATTCAACTGATCTTTAAACATTGCTTGCTGTCTGTTAAAAGCTTCTTCTCGTAGCTTAAACACACTTTCAAGCTCTGTGTATTCCAAATCAGTTAAATCCCCTTTTAGCCCTAGCATATCCCTTCTCATTAAATTTAATAATTCAGATTGGGCTTGCATCATATCCTTTTGTTTCAAGAGTTCTTGGGAATAAGCTGTAAATTTTTCACCGAATTTTGCAATATCATTAGGACGAATAGAATGCAACAATTTTGATTGGTAAGCTCCCAGCACATCCAGCCCAGACTGTTGCCCAAAAGATAACTGCATGCTATTTAATATTCTGGATTGAACTTCAGGATCAATATTTTTTCTTTTAAGAAGTGCTTCTATTGCAGCTGTTTGTTTGTTAACGAGTTTAGCACTACGTACCATTTCTTCCTGAAGTCCAGCATCAAATGAACCTAAAACATCTTTTAAATATTTTAATCTTTCATACTCTACGGAAGATATTGGTATAGGTCGCAATGAATCTCCTTCTTTTGTGTACATTTTCATTGCAAGAATGTCGGCATCAAAAGTACCATCTAGACCAAGAAGGTCTGAAACATATTTAACTTCACTTAAAAATTTTGTTATAGTAAATATTCCTTCATCTATCGCATCTCCTGTTCCCCAAGCCCAATTAGCGAGTGGCTTTACTATTTTTCTTTTAGACCAATTGAAAGCACCAATTGCAGTTGGCTTGGTAAACATAGCTCCTAAGTACGCCAATGCTCCAGCAGCATCTTCTTGTCCAGTTCCTTCCCATGACTTATACGTCCATGTTTGCATCATTGTTGGAAATAGTTCATCTCTGTATATTGCTGCTCCGTAATTTTGGGGAATGTATGTTTTTCCTTTAGTAACAACACTTGTGATATGTTTAAACCAGTTATCAGCAGCTTTATCCAATTGTTCGTTTGCTCTTTTGAGTTGACTTTCTATGGTTGTTAAACTCTTACTTCCCGGTGTTATTTTCATTTTTCTTATTGTTAGTTTTCTTACCTTTTCAGCTGCTAAGTCAAATGCCTTTTCAATATTAGAATCTATTAGACCACTTTTTCGTGTAAGGGCAATTCTTTCTTCTGCTTGAACAAGGTTTCCCTGCCGTGTAAGACCTTTAAACCACGTGAATGGTTTTTGTTTTAAAGTTGCAAGATTCTTTTCCCATCGAGTATAGTGCGAATTAATTTGATGAACAGAAGATAATTTATAGGGGGCTGTATAGGAAAATTTTCCTGCTCGATATTTTGCTGCTCCGATAGGCATGTATTTAATCTGTGTGTTTTTCCATTTTCTCATCTGGGTGTGTTCCCATAAAGAATCCGTTGAGAAATATTTTGCAGCTTTTGTAAACAGCTTTGCAGTACCCATGTTTTCACCCAACCAGTATAAAAACTGTGCTGCCATATTCTGACTATCAAAAGAATGTTTGTATATTGCTCCAACCTGTTCTGACGAAAGAAGTATATTTTCTTTGTTTTCTTCGTAGGCTTTTTCCCCAAACCTGTCTATGTAGTGATCTTTTACAAAATCATTCATTCGTTGCGTTTCAAATAACCTAAGTTCAGTGTTATTTGCAAATGCTTCTTTCCAGTTCTTTATATCTGCATCCATGTTATTTCGGACTTCTTTCCACGTCTTATTAAAAGCATCTTTATCCCAACCATCTTCTTGTCGAAAAAGTCCTTTTATTGGATTAAGATCGTTTATTGCACTTGTGAATCCTGCACTGTAACGCAACATAACATGAAAAAAATCTCCAACTCCTCCGATAAATTTTGCACCTGATCTTAGAAAATCATCAGGAGCACTGCCTGTAACAAAATGATCACGAAAAATTTCTTTTACTTCTTTGGGTATAGGCATGGCTTTTCCCTCTGCATCGAATTGGGATATTGTTTCTAAAAAGGAAACCAATTCTAATCGTGTATCAAATGCGTGTTCTGCTGTGGATTTTCCCATAAATACATGTTGCCACACACCCTTGTTATTTTTCCATTTTTCATAATTAAACCTTTGTCCTTCAGTTGAATAAACGTCTTCAAAAGGTTGTGCAACTTCTGGTCCTGCATATTGGGAAGAATCCCATTCGCTGTTAAAAAATTGGTTAAATTTATCTAGATGCTCTTGGGCATTAGCATAAGGTTGGTTGTTTTGTAATGCGTGAAATGCAACTCGTGCGTTATGTATTATGTCAATCTCGGAAGAAGATAAGGATCTTTTGTAATATGGGCCAATAGTAAGAGTTTGTATAGGGGCATCAGAAGTTAACAAATTAAGTTTCTCTTGTCCGTGACTAGGAGGGTCATCTCTTTTTTGAACTTCCTCCTCCATTGTTTCTCCTTGAAAAACGTGCCGTTCAAGTGCCTTTGTCAAAAACGGAAGTCTGGGCAACCCACTTGTAGTAGAAGACCATCCCCCTGTTGGATAAACCCAATTTACAAAATCGGTTATTGTTTTTCCAGCCGAAATTCCTGCTGTATCAATAGCAACTTTATCCGTTTCCTTTTTTGGTGTAACAACGTTTTTTGCAACAACATCAGCAGCTAGGGTAGTGTTATCCTTTGATTCTACAATTGTGCTAACTGGAACTTCTGTAACGTCTTTTTCTTCTTTATTTTGTGCCATTCTATTCTTCACCTTTAAAGCTAAAAGTTTTATCCTTCAGAAAAACAGGGGTTTTAACACCCTCTTTCGTAACAAAGTATTTTTTTGCTGTTCCGTATACATCATACGTATCACCACCAATACTTATACCTTCAAACACAGGTCTTGCTGAGTCATCCGTACTACCCCTGTCCTCAATATTTAAATTTTTAATTTTACTATTTTCTCGCCAAGGAATTTTTTTCCAATCCCCCCCATTAACCTTTGTATAGTGTAACCCACCAATACTTTGAAGATGAGGAGAGTTTGTATCCTGATCATAAATCGTGTATATTGGTACACCTTCATAAGTAACATTTGTTCTTTTGGGTAAAAATCTGGTAAAACTTGCAGTAAAAGCCCCTGTTTCAAATGCGTCATGGTTTTGATACGCTATTGAAGTTAAAGAGTTTGTGTCAGAGCTTGGGGCGAATAATTTTGAATATTCTACGGCTGAAGATACTCTTGCAAGTGGAGTTGGATCAAGAAAAGATCTATACTCATTCCCTATTAAAATTTCTCTTACAAACTTATTTTCATCGGAAGAACTCACAAACTGCATATAGAATGCTTTTTTTGCTTCAGCCTGTTCTAGTGCATAAGTAATAGAACCTCTAGCAGTACTTTTGTTAGATGTTGCTGTACCTACGAGAGATTGTAAGTTCATGGTGTAGTCCTTATCTGAAATTCTGCCATTATCGTCAAAACTTCTTGCTTGTGTGTACGCCAGAAAAACTTCCATCGTTCTTTTACGACCATATTTAAAACTCTTGTTTTCATCGTTACTGAAAACACTTTTACCTGCAGCATATCCCTGCCTTATCTGGGCTACCATGTTGGTTCTAGCCTCATCGTCAACCATAATCCCATCTTTTTTAGTAAGCTCTATCATATGATCTAACTGGGCTATCATAACATCAACTTCAGTTTCTATTGAATGGTTTCCTGTAAGTCTGTTAAGTATGCTTTCCTCAGCAGTGAACAAGTTATTCCATAGTTCTTTAAGATCTCCGAGTTTTCCTACATCAATCTCATCATCTTTTATAAGGTTAAGGTAATCTTGTTTTACTTGTATACCACGATTAATAGATGCAATTGTTTTTTTAGCACCATCCATAAGTTCTTTGTAATTGTCGGACTCATATATTTCATCAAATTTCTTTTTAAGTTGAGTTTCTGTAAGGGGCTTTACTTGATGCTGGGATGATTCAGGTTTAGGAGGTTTGTAATGCGATGCTCCCTTACCTGTAAGAACCATCCACGCATTCATTTTGTCAATGTCATTCTCAAAGCTATCATTTAATGCGTTCACCACAATAGCGTGTTGTGTTGCAGTCCAATTAGCAACATCAACAGGCGTACCTGAAAAAATACTTTGTACTTGATCCTCCCCTATTACTACTTGAAATTCAGGTGAGGATGAAATGTCATACGCAAAATCAAGATAGCTTTGGTCAAGAAATAAATAATTAGGGTTATCATTGTACATTTCTGCTTTATTAGAATACCCTTTCCATGTAGCTAACTGGTCATTGTTAAGTGATTGAGTGGAAGAAATGCCTTGTCCTTCTTTACCTTCTGAAAGTACTTGCTTAACTATAGGATCTCCCCATGCTGTCATACTTACACCTTCAACTTTAGCACCGTTACCATGCACATCAAAAAAATCTTGCAACGCATTATCCATGACTGCCTTGTTAATTAACGCTGCATACTGAGTATTTCGTAATGCCATGTACGTTTTTGTACCAGTAAGGCTCGGTATGGCATAGCTTGTTTCTTCGTCTATAGTTTTTGACATTCCCATAGTTTTCTGTTTATCTTTCAGCATGTTTCCATAGTTTATTGCCCAATTACTGAGTTGAGCATTAAATTGGTTTTTCTGCTCATCCTCCCATGAAGCTGCCTTTTTCCAAAACTTATCCTGACTAACAAATTCCTGAAATGCCGCATCATTAAAAAAGTTTGCATGACCATCTGCTTTTAGGTTTAACTGTAGATCACCTAGCTCTCCGTAGTTGTATGTTTTTAAAGAAATATCCTTATTTTCCTCCGAATCAAGATCTTCAATTGCTGCTACTACGTTGTGTAATTTCGTATCAAGAGCATCCTGTTGCTCAGGAGTCAACTTTGCAACATCACCTATAGTAAAATTCGGTGGTAAAAGTTGTTTACCGTCAACAATCCATCCCTTTTGCATATACTCGTCTACAGCTTTTATTTTATCTAAAGATAGGTTTGGGGAAAGAAACTTTCGAATACTTTCTAACGACTTAGGCTCTTTTCCATCTTCAGGTTCAGTATATGAGGTTGTAAATTCAGTTAACCACGCATGTAGATCAGCTTCACTTTTTAGATCCTTTATTTGCAGTGTCATTTTACCTATCGTTGGGATAAATTCTTTTTTCTCGCCTATATCTACAATTGAAATAAACAGAGGATGTTCAGTTATATCTTCTACATCATTCTGAGCGTGTATCATATTAAAAGCTTCTACGTAAGCTTCCCCCATATCAGGCGTATAACCAAGTATGGATAAGTTAGCAGTTGTTTTAGCATTGTCCGGGTCTGTCTTCAGTCCTATTGCAGCATCTTTCCACGCTTTAGCGGCTTCGGCACTGGCTTTTCCTTTAGCTTGTTTTTTCTTTATTTCAGATTCCATATATCCTGAAGCAATATTCTGTACATCTCTTAAATTAAATCCAAAAAGCCCCATTATTTATCCCCCTTCTTAACATTGTCAAAAGAAAGAAATCCTTTATCGACAACTTCAGGAGTTGCCCCAGTTTGTCGCACAAGTTCGTTTACCTTTTCTTTCATGAATGTATACATGTTAGGATTATTTGTTTTCATAATTTTTAATATCTCAGCATCATCAAGCTCATCTTCTGTAAGAGCATTATCATTTTCAAAAAATCTATAAGAAACATTTTCGTCTTCGGCTAGACTTGCCATGTATAATGACAATGGGCCTTTCATAAGCAACCCTGTATCCAGTGAAAATTTACCGTCCTGAAATCCTGCAAAAATATATCCTTCAATTAGGGATTCAACCGACACCCCTGCCATCATAAGCTTTAACATGTTTTCTCTAGTAAGGGGTTCATTTAAAGATGTAACAGCCTTACTCATAGCTTTTGCTGGATCAGCATTTTGAGGGGGGTTGCCCCAAGGGTGTTTACTGTTGTCTTGTGTAAGAGAATGTCCAGCAGGAGGTCCTGCCAACATATCAAAATCTTCTGCCATTTTAATTATCCTATGTTGTCATCGTGTCTAAAAACCCACGTGCTTTTGTTTTAGATACAGGAGTTTGTTTAATGTTTTTATGTTGCCCAATTCTTTTATTATTTTCGATTTTAGCATTGTGGTATTTTACAATATCCTGTATGTCTTTATGGTTACTATTATTTAGTAGTCTAGAAATACTCGAATTAAAATGCTCTAATTCTGGAGATCGAAAAGCATACGTTCTTAAATCAGGTCTAGTATTAGGAGTTGCTTTAATTAAATCTTTTGCACTATCCATCCTAATATCTTCAGGATCAGTTTTTGTTTCTGTGTCATCATAAAATGTTCTCCATGCTGCACCTGCTACGTTTTTCGCAACTTTTCCTGTATCCTCAGTTCCTGTTAAACTTTTAATAACGTCTATGGGTATCCCTATTAACGATTTAGCTAGTGTAAACAGATTAGATGATTTATCATTTTTTGTTGTCATAGTTTTTAATCCCACCCACTTATAAATTGTCCGACTAATTTCATAAATGACGCTCGTTCTTTTTCACTTAAAAGTTGCTGATTCTGGGCAAATTCCATTGCCATAAGACCAAAAGCATGTTCCCTTCCAAATGCATTTTCAATTTTTTGAAAATTAAATGAGGCGTTATCCCTGTATTTTTGCCATAAAAAATTCATAGCTTGTTGCGAAGCCCCATACGCCATCTGTGCATTAACTCGATTTGTTTCATTTTGAATAGCTGTATTTCCAGTATTAACTTGTCTTCTCCACTGTACGTTAGATTGATCTACAGCAAACGCCATATTTGCGTTAAACTTTTCTCTGCTATCTGCTAAAGTTTGACTATACTGTGCCATTGCATTTGCTTCTGAAACATTAAATTGTTCCATTGCTGCATTTCTATTTCTATTTGACGCATCAACTTGAGTTCCTAATTCAGCATAAAATTCTTCAACTTGAGCTTCAGTTTTAGCGTTGATCTGTCTCCGTGTATTTTCAGCTGCAGTGTCTGTGAATAACGCATTTATTTTACTTTGGTAAGTTAGAGTTCTAGCTTGTTGCTCACTTGTAAGATTTGCAATATCCATTTCTAAAAAGTTTCTAGCGTTATTAACGGCAGCAGTCATTCTTGCATTTAAGTTTTGCACATCCATTCCTGCAACAGTTGCAGCATTTTGTAATGCTGTAGCCTGTTCATTATTCAAATTTTGTAATTGAATTTTTCCATAAGCTTGTGCATCGGCTGAAGCAATGGCTATACCTGATTCCATAATGGCTTGCATTACGGCTGCACCAGCCATTGATCCTCCTCCTGTCATTCCACGAGATGCCATCATTGCCGCAGCTTTCTGTACTCCTTGATTTGCCCAAGCAGGAATGGGTTTTCCTGCCTCTAAACTTGCGTAAAGATTATCAAGATGATACCCTACTGTAGCTCGTTTATCTAACTCCTGAGTTGCCGCAGTTGCCAAAGCTCCTTCTGACAACTTTCCTTGAATATCCCCAATTTCTTTTGTCACATTCCCTTGAGCCGCATCAAATTTTTCGTCTTTAACTTTATCATATGATTCATCAATATTTTTTACTTGGCCCAAATCATCACGAGAAGGTTTTGGTATAGGAGTACTTAAATTATCCGTACCTCCTTGAGTTGCAGGAATTTCTGAGGTATCTCCTACTCCACCTGAACTAGCAAACTCTCCATCTTTTGGTTCTATAAGAGCAGGATCAACAGTAGGCGTAGTCGCTTGACCTTTTGTGGTTTCTTCAATATTAAATTCTTCAGCCATCACTTAGCTCCTATCAATATCTTATCTAATTTATCTTCAAGACGTTGCAACGCTTCAAAAACATCGTGCATGTCCTGTTTAACTTCTTCACGTTTAGCGTATTCTTCACGTGTCTTGTTGAGTAAAATGTCAAGTCGTTTAACTTCCACAAACATACTACGGAACACCCATATAGCAGGGGCTATGACAACTG